>Ga0208961_1000020_pt1 | contig 101943 bp, 133 predicted proteins | sample RifOxyB3_FD_184034 | JGI IMG/M metagenome (GOLD analysis project Ga0208961, IMG submission 184034) | Groundwater microbial communities from Rifle, Colorado - Rifle Oxygen_injection B3 (SPAdes) | ecosystem: Environmental > Aquatic > Deep subsurface > Groundwater | place: Rifle, Colorado, United...
TATGAGTGAATTTTTAGATGCATTAGATCAACTATTAAAAAGAGCACGGACTGCCCTTGGTAAAGAAGACGCCGCTAAATTAACTACCAAGGAAAGAAAAAAGTTAAAGAAATCAACCTTTTGCGGTCCTGGAAAAAGTTTTCCAGTTAATGATTGTGCCCATTTTTCTTATTAAGGTATGGTGGGCACGTTAATAAACCTGGCTCATATCAGGGAACCCCTACCAATTAAGTTGAGGGCAATCCTGAGGGAAGTCGTAATTGACCCCGCAGAGACTGAGACGAAAGTCGAGATACACAACGAGTGTATAATACGCCGGGAAGTTTGAGGATTGTATGAACAAAGAATGTCCAATATGTAAAAATTACTTTATAAGTAAACGTAAACAAACTACTTGTAGTAAAAACTGCGCCTCCCAATGGCGAAGTATTACTATGAAGGGTTTAAAACATAAGTCTTTTAATAAAGAAGAAATTATATGCCCCATTTGTAGTAATTTATTTACCCCAAAACGTAGAGAGATACGAACATGCTCCACGGAATGCGGGCATAGACTACAAGGACGCCAAATTTCTAGTACAAGTAATTATAAATATAACGTAAATATACCTATACATACTTGTGCTCAGTGTGGTAAAGACTTTAGACTTGATTCTATAAGTACAGCATTACGTGAAGGGCGGGGGCAGTTTTGTTCTAAACTCTGCCACAACAAAAGTATGCTAAAAGAAAAGACACTGTTTACTTGTAAAGGTTGTGGAATTATTTTTGCTAGGGGGCCTTCAAGAGCTAAACGAGATCCTAATTACTACTGCTCAAAAAGATGTTACCTGCGGTACGGGGTTAGGGGCTCATACAAAATAAAAGATATGGTACTGTGGCTTAAAGATATAGGAATTAGTATAGAACTGGAAAAAACTTTTGATTGGCTAAGAAACCCAGAAACCAGACATAATCTATTTCTTGATATCTTTTTGCCCGACCACTCCATAGCATTAGAGTATGACGGAAAGCAGCATTTTTACCCATGTTTGGGTTATGATACTCAAAAAGATGTTGAGCGCCGACAGACACTTGACACTATAAAAAACAAATTATGTGCAAGTAATGGAGTAACTATGATAAGGTTTAGATATGACGAGAACCTAAGTCAAGAATATTTTTTAGATAAACTCAAACTTGTGGTATAGTCCGATCCTTCCAGTAATGGGAGTAAACAGTCTGTATACCGCAGCATTAAGATTATTAAACAGAAGCAAATTTTCTGATAGCACAAAGAAGAATATTCATGCGTGTATAACCAGAAGAGGTAAAACAATGGGATGCATTAAGAAAGAAAAATCAGATATTGGCTTGACTGAAGCGGAAATAAATGATATAATCAGTTTAGAGATTTTTAATGAGACACGGGCTTTGGTAGAACAGTCCATTAAAACCCCTGGGTTGGAATTAGTACTCGCTAAGAAATGTGTTTAACTAAAATTGAGGATTTAACTGAATGGATTTAATCACCTTATATTATATGGCAGCAGAATGTACTGCTTGTTCACTACACGAAGGACGTCTGCTTCCCGTTTTTGATAAAGGGAATCCTACTGCTAAACTTCTTATATGTGGTATGGTGCCAGCAGACGAAGAGAACAAAGTCGGTATACCTTTTGTTGGTAGAGCCGGTAAACTACTTGATGTAATTTTAGCTAGAACATCTTTAACTTATGAAGATGTATACATCACTAATTTAGTTAAATGTTACTTAGCTGCTGGCCAACCGCTCCAAAAAGATTGGATAGACGCCTGTTTACCCTATATAATAACACAGGTAAATTTAATTAAACCAAAAGTAATATTATTGTTAGGTAAAGACGCTGCCGGAGCTATGTTAAATTTGGATGCGAAGCAAACACTAAGTGCAATGCAGGGACGCTTGTATGAATATGCTAAGGACATTTATGCTATACCTACATATCATCCGTCCTATCTGCTAAGGACAGGAGGGGAAAAAAGTCCTAAATTTAAGGATGTACTTAAACATTTTGAGTATGCAAAAGAATTAATTTCTAAAACAACTTAGTTGTATGAGGTGGGCATATGCTACTTGATTTACTTTGTATAGTTTTTGTATTATTTACTATCTATATTGTTATAGGTGTGGGTTTTGGTTTAGCTACTACTTGGTTTGCTGGTGAACGTATTACTTTAAAAGAGCTGCTTAAATTTTCTTTCCTATGGATAAAATTTTTTATTAGAAAAGGGTAATAAAGAAATTAATAAAAAACCCTAAAATCAATTTACGCTGTGTTAGTCAAGTGGTTTAAGACACCGACCTTTCTAGTCGGCATTCGCAGGTTCGACTCCTGTACACAGCGCAAACGGTAGTAGTGCAGATTACACTTACTTCATTCTGACCATTAATCAGAACTCAAAAACAGTTTAATCACTTTTCTCTGCCGTTTTTTTTATTAAGCATTTGTTAGGAGGAAACTATGAATAAAGATGCGCTGGGTGACAGGATGAAATTGTTAGAGCGTTATGAGTCAGGCAGACAATTTACTCCTTTACTACCTATATGTGTAAGATTGGATGGTAAATGTTTTAGTACACTTACAAAAGGCCTTAAAAGGCCTTATGATGAACGTTTAAGTCATTTAATGATAAATGTCACTGGGGCGTTAGTTTCAATGTCAAACGCAATAATAGGTTACACCCAAAGTGATGAAATAAGCCTTATTTTATATAGCGATAGTTATAATAAACAAGTTTATTTTGATGGAAAAATACAGAAGATTGTTTCTGTATTGGCTTCAGCGGCATCAGTTATGTTTTCTTCTTATCTTAAAGAAGTTATTCCTGAAAAAGGTGAAGATGCTGGTCTATTTGATTGTCGTGCTTGGGTGGTTCCTACTAAAATGGAGGCAGTCAACACACTTGTATGGCGTGAATTAGATGCAATTAAAAACAGTGTCTCTATGGCAGCAAGATTCCATTATGCACACAAAGAACTGCACTCTAAAAATAGGGAAGAGATGTTAGACATGCTTATGAGAAAAGGTGTAAATTGGAACGATTACCCTACACACTTTAAACGTGGTACTTATGTTAAAAGACAGCTGATTAAAAAGGCTACAAGGTTAAATGATATATTTGTAAATCGCCACATTGTAGCTGAATATCTTATTCCCCCATTATCAAAACTTTCTAATAAAGAAGAAGTTATTTTTGAAGGGGCAGCACCAGCTACATTAGAAGTAGTATAATTTTGAAAGCGGGGTTAATTATGGAAGTTTATAGAACAAAAGATAACCAGGTGGCTAAATATATACACAACGATGGTTCAGAGACTGCCATAAAAACTGTAAGTTCTTGTAATAACACAGTAGGTGTAACTACAACAGCTAGAAATAAATACTCCGTGTTTGTTTCTGTATCAGCAGGGTGTGCAATGCGTTGTGCTTTTTGTTATCTGACAGTGAAAAAGTGTGGTTATACAAAATTATCCGCTAAACAAATAGAGCAGAATGTTAAAGATGCAATAGCAGCAGAAGTAGCACACAAACCTGAGCTTAAAGACAAATACATAAAATTTTCATGGATGGGTATGGGTGATGCATTACCATACGGGGATATTGTATATCAAGTTTCTATAAATGTACTTAATTGGGTTTTTGCTAACGGTTATGCAAAAGGCTTGGATGGGGTGGATTTATCCACTGTATACCCTAATGTAAAAAATATTTATTTTAATAAATTTATAGAATTAAATACAGCCTTAGAATTATATGATATTAATCCAGAACATATTGATGATAGAAGTCCTTTTAGACTATTTTACTCATTACATTCTGCTTTTCAAAAAACACGCAGTGGTTTAATTCCAGGTACTCTACCTATAATAGAAGCTGTATCTGCTTTAAATATTCTTTCTGCGTTAGAAGGCATTGATGTATTATACCATCAAGTTTTTTTACAGTCATGCAATGACTCCTTGGAAGAGATTAAGGAACTTATTTCTTTTATGGATAGTCCAAGTAATTACAACAAAGAATTACGCATCTTACGTTTTAATACTTGTGATGGATCTGCTTTTAAAGAAACAACAAATTTTAATACAATAGTAAAAACACTTTCAGATAATATCAGTAAATTAAAATATCAAGTATCCACCGGATCGGAAGTAAAGGCTGCATGCGGACAATTTTTACTTAAAAAGTTTAAAAGTAATTGACAATCTTTATTTAATGTCTTATACTTTACTTAATTACAGTTAAGTATTTTATACCTACGCATAGCAAGCTAACCATTGTTGTGTGTAGGCCTAACACAAACAGTGATTAAATCACTACAAAACGATGGAGGAATGTATGAATAAATTGTTAAGTATTATAACAATCTTACTCTGTTTTAGTTTTATGGTAGCGGGTACATCTATTGCTAAGGATGATGAGCATAAACGCGATAGAGAGTCTTACAAACAAGAAAAGAAAGTTAAAGATAAAGAGTGTCCTTCGTGCGAGGAATGTAAAGATAGAGAGTGTCCTTCGTGCGAGGAATGTAAAGATCAAGTTTGTCCAGAATGTCCAGACCCGGTTTGTCCAGAATGTCCGGACACTGTTACTAAGTTTTTACCGTCACCCGGCAACGCACATGGAGTAAATCATGGCGAGAGAGTAAAGCGTGAAGGTGTTGGTGTATGCAGAGACTGTCATAATGGGAAGGACTCAGTGGTTGCATTCGACAAGTTTATCTGCGCTCAATACGATTTCGTATTTAACGGTAGAAAGGTAGCCGACGGAAATGGGGGTTTTGTTAAAGACCCTATGAGTGGTGATGAAATTGTATCTGGGGGCGGGATCGCTGTACTGCTAAAAGGGGATATTATAACATGTAAAATGTGCCACTATCCACATGCCACACCTGGTTTTAGGAAAGAAACATACCTTATACATCAGGGCTGCTTGGACTGCCATGTTACAGTGGGCTCAGGTGAGGTAAAAGATGGGGTTGACGGGGACACAGGCACCACCCCTACCCCTACCCCTACCCCTACTCCTGGTACAGGTACCGTTGACCCTACTGGTTTTATTATGACTCCGTGGCAAAACTTATGTAGCACCTGTCACAGTAGGAAAACTTGGAATAGTGGGCTTCATGATACCCATGCAAAACGTAATATTGCTTGTACTAAGTGTCATACATTAAAATAGTATTAGCATAGATTAAAATAAATAATAAGATGACCGTGGTGGTTAGACTGTGGTCATCTTATTATTTATTAAATAGGAAAAGTGGCCGAGTGGCTGAAGGCGGCGGTCTTGAAAACCGTTGAGCGAAAGTTCCGTAGGTTCGAATCCTACCTTTTCCGCAATTTTATTGACTATGGAGAGGTGACCGAGAGGCCGATGGTGCTCGCCTGCTAAGTGAGTGTAGGGTTAAAAGCTCTACCGAGGGTTCGAATCCCTCCCTCTCCGCCATATCTAATATTTTACACTGGAAATAAATTAACATTATGAAATATAAAATATTATATTATTACGTACAAGATATCCTTTAAGTTTATTAATTTAACTTAAAGGAGAATCTAAATGCACACAATTAATAAAGATGAAAGAGTTTATTTGGTTGATAGGGATAACAACTATGAGGAGTTCAAATCTTACACAGACTTTTTATTAGCTAGATACCGCAAACGCCAATGGCGTGATCCTAACAGAAAAACATTACGTGAATATTTTCGCCCAAAAAGTATTGCTAAGGAGTTATCACAAAATATTGGCAACAACTGGAATGACACTTATATTTATTTTGAGCCTATAAAGACAGGAAGTTGGATAGGTAAAGATATAAGAAGCACCGTTGATTTCCTACTTCTGGATGCTAATTTTAGAGTAATAAATACAGAACAAATAGAAAAAGATCTTGACAACTACGTGCCTAAAAAGTATACTAAACGTAACAGGTTTAAAGAGTATGAGTGGTTAGGTTTCCGTAATGGGCCTGTCCCTTATACAGGCAAAAGAAAATGGCATTTTAGCCACTATTATAGACGCCCTAAAACAACACAAGAACGGCGTTTAAGTTGTGGACATGCTCCCTATGTACGTGCTTGTAGGAATTTAATGAATTTAGCTAATTCGTGGGATGATACATATAGAAGTGACTTTCATTCTACTTGTTGGAAAGATTGTACAAAAAAGAAAAAACAGTGGATGAGGTATTAAGCTATGTATTTTTTTAGCGGGGATTGTCATTACGGTCATTTCAATATCATTAGGTACTGTGCGAGGCCTTTTAGTACAGCGCAAGAAATGAATGATGAAATTATACGTAGACACAATGAAGTAGTTAAGGATGGAGATGTGGTTATCCACGTCGGTGATTTTAGCTTTCAGCCACGTGAGAAATATGTGCGACAACTTAATGGTAGTCACGTCTTTCTTCGGGGTAATCATGATCATAAAAATGATAAATTCTATGGTGATATTTGGGAACGTACTATTGAAGGACAGAAGATAGTTTGTTCCCATTATAGCTTACGCGTATGGAATGCGAGTCACTACAATAGTTGGAATCTTTATGGACATAGTCATGGCAAACTACCACCTATTGGAAAGAGTTGGGATGTTGGTGTGGATAACAATAACTTTTACCCCGTATCTTTTACTCAGCTTACGGAGATAATGGCTGGTAGACCGGACAACCCTAATTTAATAGCAAAAAGATATTAGATTGACAATGATTACAGCATATGGTATACTAATAAACATATACCACAATAAAGTAATATGTTTATTAAGGAGTATAAAATGAATGATATACTATTAAAAAGCAACATATTAGTAGTAGCAAAAATTCTACGTAAAACTAAGGCCCGTTTATTTAAAGATCTGAAAATTGGAGATAAAATAACATTTTCTGTCCCAATTAAACACGCGGGCTCTAATAGAGGTACTACGTATTCTACGTATATAGAAACAAAAAATGTAGCTACTGGGGAGGTAGTTTTAAATTCTTTTAATCAACTGCCTCCATTATTAGAAACTTTAATATTAGAAGAAGCTATTGACAGTTAAATAATTTTATGCTATAATACTAAGCATAAAAGGGAGAGTTATACCGTAGATGGCAGCGGGTCTGACTGTAAATCAGATGCGGAAGCTCGGGTGGTTCGACTCCATCACTCTCCACAACAACCCTCTTCCTTAGCGGGATAAACATCCCGGTTCTGACTAGTCATCAGAGCAACATCGAGTGACTTCGATAGACTTTGGAAGAGGGGACGCTTTAAAGGAGACAAGATGCTTAAAAACTGGTTTATGCGTTTATGTGAAGAACGAGATGAAGCATTAATGAAACAAACTTACGGTGATAAGCCTGGAGAATATCGCCCTAAAACATTAGAAGAAATTAAATTAGAACATCCTAACGAGTCAGAAGAAGTGATAGGCTATTTATACGAGTTCGAATTAGAATGTTGGGGTTTAAAAGAGCCAGATCTAATTAAAGTTTGATAATAAGGAGCTATGGAATGTATGCTTATAAATTGGTTTTACTTAATGGTTTAGAAGTAGATTTACTAGGCACTACATGTACTTATTTGTCTATTTCACGTGATTCGGGCAGATCCAGGAATCAAAATTGTGACCCATTAGAAGTAATAGCTGACCATAATAATGATAACACTTTTATAGAAGTAGGTAAAATGTTAATACCAGTTAGATCAATATTATTTGTTGAAAGTTACACAGTAGAGTACTAAACAATTGAGGTAAATTATGGCCATACCCACAAAAGAAACATTGTTTGAGCAAGCAGAACTTAAAAATATAGTAATGCTGTTGTTTGACACTTTATCTTACAGTAACCAGGCTGCTATTATAGAAGCATTAGTTCCACACTGGTCACACAAGTTGTTTGATAATTACCCAGATAGTGTAGCTTTTAGAAAATTACCTACACTGCTTTTTGAAAATACTGAAACCAAGTATGAATACTATAATGGTGGTAGCTGGGGTATAGAGGGTAATTATCCCGTGGAGTATTGTGGATGTAAACTATGTGGTAAAACTTGTCGTTGCGACGATACTTACAAGCATATAAAAGAATGTAAAAAGCACAACGAGTTGTTAAACAATTTAAACAGCTTGGATGAGTATGTATTTTATTTAAATACTATGGGTATTAAACTAACTATAAAATAAGTAGTGACAACTCAGTTAATACATGTTATACTATTAACAAGTTTAGTAGTTAAGGATAAGAATTATTAAAAACTAAATAGGAGCGAGGAAATTACAGACATGGCTAGAATAGAAGAAACTCTAAACACATTAGACTCAGCAGCTATTAGTAACCATAGAATTTTTTTTAGTAGAATTAAAGAAGTTGAACAAGAACTTGGGATTGGCCGAGATTACGCAGCGGCAATAATTTATTTACGAAGTAAACCTTATTGGACACAATCGTTAGAAGACGATTTAATCACAATGAGTAATAATGATGAAGTACTACCAAATATGTTAGTTTATGGTAAACAAATTAATAATACCAACAGTACTATTATAGAGGATTAATACATGTTCGCACCCGACTTTTTAGATTTTCACCCTGAATGTTCAGATCCTAATTGTATTAATAATAATGAAGACTCTTCTTATGTTTGCCCTACTTGTCAAGCAGCATGGAAGGAACACATGAACGGTTTATCTGACGAAGATTTGTATGAGTTTTATAATTTTAACCAACAATATTTACAAGACGAGGAAGTAACCAGTGAAATAGTAAAACAACTTGGTCTTGATATTGAATCACCCTCAGAGTATCTTCAAAAAATAAACTTTGAGTTTTTTAATCATTTATTTTTTACAAGAAATAAATAATAAAATGTGTCGCGGCATCGAGAAAAGGCTTCTCACAGGGTTCATATCCCTGGTTATGTAGGTTCGAGTCCTACTGCCGCTACCAATTTTAACTAACTTTAATATATATATATATATATATAGGCCTAGATCGCTAAGGGGTATAGCAGCAGTTTTGTAAGCTGTCGTGGTAAAACACATCGGGGGTTCGAATCCCTCTCTAGGCTCCACTTATTATTATGTTTATACAAATACAATAATTTTTTATTTAAGTGTCAGGAATTATTATATGTTTTATGTTGTATATAAAATAACAAACATCATTAATAATAAAATTTATATAGGTTGCCATAGAACTGCGCATGTTGATGACACATATATGGGTTCAGGGCGGCATCTTATAGCCGCTCAACGAAAATACGGTATACAAAATTTTAAAAAAGACATCCTGGCCGTATTTGATAATCACGAGGACATGTCGGAGCTTGAAGAAATCTTAGTAAACAAAGACTTTGTTAAACACCCATTTACATATAATTTAATTGAGGGCGGCTATAAAAATATAGCTACCATAAATGAATTCAAATTAAATTTATATGGGAAAAATGGCCAAAAAGGTTATGGGCAAGAAAATTTAGTGTGTGGTAATAAATTAAAGACACTTTTAATAGCTTCTGGCAGATGGGAAAAGTATAAAGATAAAATTAGTAAATCCCATACCGGTAAGCATAAAGGGACTAAAAACGCTTTTTACGGTAAAAAGCATACACAAGAAACTAAGAATATAATTGGTAGAAAAAACTCAATAAAGCAAGCAGGACAACTTAATTCTCGCTATGGTACCGTGTGGATTTACTGCCCTTACACTCATGAAAGTAGGTCCATAAACAAAGAAGAACTTAATACGTTGGAAAATTTGGGTTGGGTTAGAGGACGAAAAATTAAATAGGTATAGACTTTACTTAACTACAAGGTAGATAAATGATTATAGATAAAGAAATTTCGTATTGTAAGCACACTATTTTTATGTTAAAAGACTGGTCCGCCTTTCAAATAGCTATGCGCACCTGTCTTACAAAAGGGAGGATGCACAATGCTTACAACCCCAATAATGCAAAAAACATCCTTAATGACGGTAGATGAACTTAAAGAGATTGAAAAGAAAAATAAAAAGAAGCTTACGAAAGTTTTTTCGAAAGGCCCCAAAGAAGCCTGTCCAACTGCTACAAACAAAGGAACTATCTTAGATATAAGGATTTAATATGTCTTCAATCAGTAGCGTATCTAATTTTATATCTGAGTTACTACCTCAAATCAATAATTGGAAATCCGCCACCATTTGGGATAGTTTTAAAACAGAACCCAACTCAGCAAGTGCCTTTATACAAGACCTGATGAACACAAAATCAGCTCTTGATGTGGCACTTTTGCGTTTTAATGGTGCGGTTAGTGGTAAAGCCGCCGGCCAAGATTTGGACTACAATAAATACTTTGAATATCCCAATACCAGATTATTTAAACTCGCTGCAGAAATAACCAAAGGCACTACAACAGATACTGAAAAAATGTATGCTGTTGAACAATGGGTAAATAGCAATATTACTTATCAAACTGATGACATGAACTACGGCCCCGATGAGTACTGGGCTTACCCAACAGAGACGCTTTTACATAAGGACGGGGATTGTACTGCTAACTATGAGGAAATTTGGACAAAGGATGGCCTCAAAGAAGTAGGCGCTTTACAAGTAGGGGACATAGTTCTATCTTATGACTTTAACAAAAAAAGTTATTGTTATAAACCTGTGCTTAAAATATGGGAGAAGGGAAATCTACCTATTTTTAGGGTGAAATTTACTAATGGTACCTGGATAGACGTGACAGAGGACCACCCTTTCTGGACTAGGCGTGTACAAAAGTATTCTGACTATGAGAAAACTAAGCTATGTGATATAGACCTTAGCAGGTGGTGGAAACGTAAAATACCTTGTGTTAAAAAACTACCATATGTAATTAAAGACATTGACTGGCTTACCGAAGATTTATGTTTTGTTATAGGGCATTTTTTAGCTGAAGGTGATACAGACCGTAGTCACGTTAGAACAAGTGGTTATGATGTACCCACAAGTATAGTACCTATTTTGGATAAATATAACATACCATATAGTATTACTACTAATAACAGTGGTGTGCCCTACCTTAATTTTTTGAGCTCAAAGTTGAAGCAGTATTTAAGGCTTTGTAAAGTCAATAGTTTTGATATTAATATACCGGAAGAACTATTTTACTTGCCAGCGAATAAACTATATGCTATAATAAATGGACACTTTCTTGGGGATGGTCATTACTCAAAATATGCTGAAAACTCTAACAAAGAAAAGACCTATTCAACTAGCTCGTACAAGTTAGCTTACGACCTACAGAGACTGCACATGCAGTTGGGCATACCTATTCATATGTGGTTACAAAAAGACCATAAAGGGGTGGGCAACAAACCCATATGGCGACTTAGTTATAACTCTAATAGCTATTTTGCAAAGGACTACGGGTACGACGGTATAAGCGAAGTGTCCATACACAGTGTTAAACCTATGGGCAGCACCAATACTCGTGACTTTATGGTGGCTGATACTCATACGTTCGTAAGTAAGTTTGGTCATATATGCCATAATTGTGAGGATATGGCTTTCCTTATAACAAGTTTGGCATTACATTCCGGTGTAGACCCCTCACGTTTAAGAATGTATGGTGGTTTAGTTAAAGCCGGCACAGGGGCTATGTCAAGTAGCTCCATAGCGGGACATGGTTGGGGAGCATTCAAACGGGACGATGGTGAATGGGTGCCGATAGAGGGTTCATACTACGCCACTGACTTAGCAATAGATGAAAGAGTACCACTTAAAGATAATTACAACTATGTAGAAGATTTCTGGTATGTCACAAAAGATGGTGTGGTAGATGCCACATGGCGTAATTACATAAGAAATCCAGATCTGGGTGCTACGATGACTGCAGAACACTACAAAGGTTGGAGTATTAATACAAGGGTGTAATAAAAGTTGTTGACATTGTATTGTACATGTGCTGTACTACCCATAATTAAGGCAATGAATTATTAATTTTAGACAGGAGGTTTTTTAACATGACTGGAGAATTAGCGATAGCAAAAGAAGTTTCTACACAGGACCTTGTGGCCAATTTTGAGCGCGGGTTAGAAGGTATGTTTGAATTTTTTGAAAATTATTCAGGGCAAAATGCGCAACGAAGTGATACAAAATTATATAAAGTTTATCAAGCTTGTAGATATATGTACTTAGCTAAGGGTAAGCGCCGTGTGCATACTGAGGGCACCTCCTCTAAGGCAGACTTAACCTTTAAGCACGTGTTTAACTACGGTGGATTTGTAAGTCAAGATACAATCACTGTTGATGCCACTTATATGAATAAAGAAGATTACTATAATGATCTTTTAGACATAGCTCCTATCCATGGTTTAGAAATTAGAGCAGCAACACAAAGCCTCGCTAAAAATAGTGCAAATATGGCTAGAGATATATTAGGTAGGCATGTACAATATAATAAACTTATGGAATACAGAACAGGTGTGGTCGGAAACTACTTTACTTTTATGGCTTTTCTGGATCTCAATGATCCAGAACACGTGCACTCTAGAGCTAGATATTTGTCGCTGTTAAGTAAAGGTGTAAATGTAGTACTTGTTCCTTATAGACAACTTGACTCTTCTGTTTATATCGATACAACAAGTGTTTACGTGCCCAGATCAGTGTCATTAACTACATATATTGAATCACTTTAACTGGTATGGATTTTTACAAAGATATATTAAGAACTGATGAGTTTAGAAAGTTATCCGGGGCACATTTCACGCCAGAAAATATTGTAGAAGAAATGTGCTCCACCGCTTTGAACTTATTAGACACAAAAAAGTGCCCAAGTATTTTAGACTTGGCGGCAGGCACTGGTGTGTTTGCTTATTATTTTATTGGTATGTTGTCAGCAAAATACGGGATGCCTCTTGATGAAGCAGCTAATTTGGTAACACTTGTTGAGAAGGACACTACTTTTGTTATCGAGGCTAGAAATATTTTTTCAAATCTATCTATACACCCAACAATACTTGAAAGCGATGCCCTATTTACAAAAAAACTATTAAAAAATACATATGACATTGTAATTGGTAATCCGCCCTATATAAGACTACAAAATTTAGATGACTCATATAGGCCTTTACTAAAAAATAATTATACCGTCTGTGCTAATGGCGCAACTGATATATACTATGCTTTTATACAAAGGGCTTTAGAGTTAGTAAAACCAGGTGGTGTGGTTGCATTAATAACACCATCATCATATCTTAGATCTAAGGCCGGCCGTAATTTAAGAAATAATATAACTAATTATGTGTTTTATGTAAAAGACCATGGTTCTACTAAACAGTTTTCATGCGGCGCGTATACTGCCATACTTTATATGGTAAAAAATAAAGATTTGTTTAGCATAGATAAGACATTTACCTATAATTTATATGGTAATGACTATGCCATAGACAGAAACATGTTTGTAGACAATGGTATAGTAATACAAAACACTAAAAACGCAGTATTAGGGGATGTATGTAAAATTACAGGCGGTATTGCCACTTTACGAGACAACATATTTGTTTTAAAACCAGATAAAGTAGATAATACTTATATTTATGTAGATAATTTTAAAATTGAAAAAACAGCAGTAAAAAAACTTGTAAAATTATCAGTAGTAAAAACAGAAGCAGACATAATAAACACAGAGTATCAAATTATATTTCCTTACCTACCTGATTTAACTTGTTTGGATGAGAATAAATTTGCTACAAGATTTCCTGAAACATATAAATATCTTTTATACCATAAGGAGGAACTTTTAAAAAGGGACAAGGGTAAAAGTAAGGGATATAAATGGTTTGAATTTGGCAGAAAACAAGGCTTGCGCAATTTTGGAGGGCGGTGTATAGTTACATCTGCTCTAAACGATAAACCTAACTTTATTCTAACCTCTGAATTAGATAATAGCCTTGTTAGATCAGGTTTAGTTCTTAGTGAGTTTACTGTGGACGCTGAATTATTACTTAATAAATTAAATAGCACTGATATGTATGAATACATGAAGTATAATGGGCAAGTATACGCCGGTGATTGGCGCGGGTATACAGCAACAACATTAAAAAAATTTCCAATAGACCTATAATATAGGAGGACAACTATGATTTGGACGTAGGCCAGAGCACCACCGTGACTTTTAATTTGATATTAAACTAATTAATTTATTATTAATCAAATTAAAGGAGAATAATTATGTCACGGAAAACAAAACTGCCGCTACTTAAAGCAGAACTTAAACAATTGGCAAGCTCAATACGATCAACCAGGTTAAGCTACAAAGAAGCACAACGTGCTAATATATATAATAAATACACATTAGAGCTGTGCTATTTAAACAAACTTAAAGAAAAGTTTAGATATAAACATATTGTATATTGCTTATTACATGGTACTCCTATGGAAAAAATAGAGGTACCAGGATCACCTAATTACAATCCGCCGTATAGTAATTTATTGGAGGAGGTGATGAAGCAATATGAAAAAGATGTATGTGCTTGTTAGAAAAGATTTAACTAAAATACAACAGGCCATACAAGCAGGCCACGCCTTAGCTGAATATTTACTTAATTATAAAACCTCTTGGACCAACGGCACTTTAATATATCTGCAAGTCAAGAATGAAGATATACTTAAATACTGGGGTGATAAGTTAGATTTGATTGGCGTGGCCTGGAAGAGTTTTAGGGAGCCTGATATGAACTATGAATTAACTGCCATAGCAGCAGTAGCCGAAGATAAAGTTTTTAAAAAGTTACAACTATTATGATTGATCCAAACAACATAACAAACTATAATCAAACTACGGCTCAACTACAAGAGAGCCTACTATTCTGGGTATGTGCTGCTGGAAAGAACGGTAAGACAGCAGCACGTTGCCTAGAAACATTGCTCAATAAAATAACACATAATGATGAAACCCCATTTAATGCTATACTTACTTATGCTGCTAACAATGTAGGTACCCCGCTCCACGGTATAGATAACCTATTACGATCTTGTGGCATAGGTTGTTATAACAATAAAGCCAAAACTTTTATAGCTCTGGCTTGTTGTGGGTTGGATTTAAAAAAGTGCGCCGTAGAAGACTTAGAAAAAATACACGGCATAGGAATGAAAACAGCCAGGTGTTTTATTATACATAGTAGAAAGAACGCAAACTGCGCTGGGTTAGATACCCATATACTTAAATTTATGCGCCTTATGGGGTTTGATGCACCAAAAGCAACACCTACCAAAAGAAAATACTTGCAATTAGAACAAGAATTTGTTAAACTAGCATATAAATACAATAAAACGGTCGCCGAACTTGATTTAGAAATCTGGAACCATTATAGTGCTATCAAAAATATTACAGCATAAAGTCCCGTTGGCAGACAGGCGTTGCGGCGAACTCTAAACTCGCTTAAAGGGGTTCAATTCCTCTACGGGACAAAAAATATTGGAGGTAATAATATGTCAGATGAGTGTAAATGTAGTGATGAATGTGCTTGTCATATCTCAGGTGAATACGGTGGTATTGAAAACTCAGTAGGAGAAGCTGGCAAAGTACCATACATTAAAGAATGCAAGTGCGACAAAAAATGCAAGTCAGTTATAAAAGTTGTTGACGAAAACTGATTAATGTTATATACTATAAGCATGTGAGTAATAAAAGCAGTTATACGATAAAGGAGATTTTGTAATGGTAGATGATAATGTATTAAAACAATTGTACGAGCGTTTTGAGCTTAGAACACGTAAAGGTGTTGGTAACCAACAATTTAAATATATACCTAGCACTGATGTCATTGATAGAATGAATAAAGTATTTAAAGGTCGTTGGAGTACTAGGGTTTTATCGAGTGAGATAGTTGAAGATTCTATTGTTGTGCGTGTTACGGTGGAAGTAGCACCTAATGACAGAGAACGTTTTTGTCATGAAGGTTATGGTAGTTCGGCCGTAGCCAGATTTAGTAGTGGCCCCAAAGAGGGCAAGATTATTGATATCGGCAACTCATATAAAAGTGCGTTATCCACAGCAATTAGAAACGCCTGCACACGTTATGGTGTAGGGCTTTATTTAGAAGGTGATCATTGGACAGATGAGGAATATAATTCTGCTGATGATGGAGACGCCACAATTATGCCGCCTAGTTTAGAAAGATATAAAGAAAGTGGCGATATACCTCCAACTTTTGCGCCACCTAGTTTATCAAGGACAGAGGAAGAAGAAGAGGCACCAGTTACAGAAAGCACTTTTACTATGCCACCCACGACAGTTTTTTCTTCTGGGCCAGAGACAGCTCCACCCGTTAAACAAGAAATGGCTCCACCCGTGGTACAATTATCTTTATCAGAACGTAAGAATAAAAAGCCGACTGCTCCACCTAATACGTTTCCCACGCCGCCGGTTGATTTAAAAGAAGAACAAGTGCCTGATCAAGTTAAAAAAGTTATGGATGTGATGCCTAAGATACCGTCACCCACCAGTGATAGTTCTAATATACCCCAAATGAGCACTAAACCTTCTTATGGTGGTCCGGTAGGGGGCATTACGGATGTTCAGTTAGCCGCTTTGGATGCGCTTCTAAACTTACGTGGAGTTAAATATGAAGACTTGGCGTTGGCAGCTTTTGAAGCCAACACTATGGATACTAATAATATCCCAGCTATGAATCAACTTACTTATAAACAAGCTGTTGCTGTTATAAGTTATGGAAATCATTTATACCGTAAACAGTAAAGGAGACAACTAGATGTCTAAAAACGACTACCAAGTGTTTAGAGTTAAAATCAAAAAGGCAAATGATTTTGAAATTCTTGTGCTTCAACTACCAGAAGGGGAAATTGAAGATAAATTAGCCTATTTAACTAAGGAGAAAGGCCAGATTTCAAAAGGGATGTATGAAGACTATGTTATTGCTACCTGTGTGGCTAATATAAACCAACTACTATTTCAATTGGCAGGGGATAACTTTGAAACAGAAGATCTACTGGTTGTTAGATCAGAGGTTATGTCCGCCATTATAGAGCATAATCCTAAGTTGAACCCAGAAAATTTAGTGATAAATAGAAACCATGTCATAAAGCTTAAAATTAAAAACATGCCGGAAGACATTAAGGTACTCACAGATACTAAATTTTGGGATCAACCACCAGTAGTTGACTCTTTTAAGAGACCGACAACAACAGAAGTAACTAATACTAATAGTACTAAAAACAATACAGATTTAAATAAACTTTCATACGCTATTGTACAAAAATGGTGGAAACGTATTGGGCAGTATATCCAGATTAAACGTTTTTCTTCGGAAGATGCTGAGGCTATTTTAAAGAACAGATATTTTCATAATAGGACAAGCTTTTCTACCTTTGTTGTTTCTTTTTGTGTAGATGGCTTTGAAGAATTGTTCGCATTGTTAGATGACATGGGTATACCAAAACGGGTAGCACCTCCGCTACTGATGCACGAACTTTATGAGTTATGTAAGTCATGTAATACATTTCTAACTTATGAAAATGCACACGCGCTTTCAGATGAACCAGAAGAAGAGGACGATTCTTGTGGTGGCTCTTGTGGTAGCAAAAAAAAGACAGCCACCTCTGGTTCCATGGGGCAGTACGCTAATGGTAACAAAAAGAAGAAGAAATCTTTTAGAGATTTACCTAAGGAAGACTTATTAAATCTCGCAGATAATATGAAAATCATGCTGGTTGGTCAGGATGAGGCTGTGGATCAATTATCCGAGGCTATTCAACGTGCCAGTGTGGGCCTTAAAGCGCCAAATAAGCCTATTGGTTCCTTTTTATTTGCTGGTAGAACTGGCGTAGGTAAAACACAGGCCACCAAAGTTTTAGCTGATGAGCTTATTAAAGGAAGAGATAATTTAATAAACATTGACTGTTCTGAGTATTCCGCAGATCATGAGTATGCTAAACTAATTGGCTCTCCAAGTGGTTACGTTGGACATGAGGCTGGCGGTTTTCTCACCAATGCTGTTATGAAAAGCCCTTTTAGTGTCATTGTATTTGATGAGGTTGAAAAAGCTTCTAGGAAAGTACATGAACTACTCCTTCAAATTCTTGAAGAAGGAAGGCTGACTGATGGCAAGGGTAAAACAGTTGATTTTAATCAGACCATTGTTATTATGACCTCTAATGTTGGTGTGGATGAAGTAGAACGCATCAGAAAAACAATTGGTTTTGGTAGTGTGGCTGAGATTACTGAGAATAAAAAAGAAGCTGCTTTGGACAAAGCTTTAAAGCATAAGTTTAAACCGGAGTTTCTTAACCGTATTGATGCTATTATACACTTCAAGTCTTTAAATAAGAAAGACTTTATGCGTATCATAGATATTGAGTTGTATAAACTAAATGATAATTTACGAGCTAACGACACTGACTATAAAGAACTTTGGCTCGAATTCGACGACAAAGTAAAAGAATTTGTTTACGAAAAAGGCATAGACCCGGATTACGGTGCTAGACCTTTAAAACGTACCATAGAACGTGAAGTGGCTACACCGTTAGCTAAAAAATTGTTAGCGGATGATAATATACAAAAGAACGTTACTATTAAGGTAAGCAATAAAAAGGGTAAAGTATCCTTTGCTGTGGTTGAAAAAGAGATGGAGCAAATAATCGCTTGTAACGATGGCTGCTCTTGTACTGAACCATGTTCTGATGATTGCTAATAATCTATAAATGGATGGGGGCTTTATAAGCCCCTATCTAATTGCAGGTAAATTTTATGAATATTGACGCATTAGCCACAGAAGTTGAAATTATACTAAAAGCACTATTTTTAACATATAGATTAGATTTTACAACAAACAAATCGTCTTTTTACATCGCTATTCCAATGTTTGGTGTAGTTATTAACGGTATTTATAGTGTAAACTATAAACTAACCGATGATAGTATAGATACTAGATTTAATGGATATCGAATAGTTTATGTAACCACCGAAGATTTACTGCATGAGTGGAAAATATCTTTAATATGGGCTCTTATGCGCAGCGGTTACCTCAGATATATTAGAAGTAGATACAGCAATCAATTTAAAACGTTGATTATTGAGCAAGATTTCGCTAGACGTATAATTAAAGAACGTCTTAGAATTTGGGCAGATAAACCTAAGTATGTTTGGTTAGCAAACGAAAATAAAGAAGCGCTGGGTATGTCAGCCGCTTATATATTATCGGTAGATCCAGCATTTTATGATATGATGCCAGAGGAAGAATAAATGTATAAAGAAAATGGTAGAAAAAAAGCAGCAGATAAAAAAGAAGTGGCTAATTTAAGATTATTTAATTACGTATGTAAAAATTGTGGCGCAAAAAAAGTACTTGATACAAAAGTTTTTGGCAGCCAATTACTCTGCGATTGTGGTGGTGAATTAGCCACAGTAGCATTAGGCCTAGATTTAAACTAAGGAGATTTTAATTATGAGTATGCAACAAGCACAAGGAAAAGGAAATAGTTTTGTATTAGTTAACTCAGCATTAGGAATGGAAGCAACCCACAATAAGGTGTACAAAGAACCTAAAAATAATATTAGAATAACCATTAGCAATAACCCCCTTAAATTAGCCGTAGCCAGGGTGTGTGCTGAATGGCTGTCTGCCGCTGACAGATCATGGACTTTTAATGGCAGTGTAGATAAAAATTCTGAGAGGCTTAGAAAGTATATCTCTTCTATGTTCCCAGAATTTACATGGCAGGTTATGCCATCTCAGTGTGCTTTTGATATCGTGTCTTTGGACGCTAAGGTAGCTATTGAAATTAAGTCGGTTAAAGGCAACAGTAAAAAATTGTTATCAAATGCCTCTATCTATCCTGAGCACGTTAAAGCAGTAGATATACTGCCTCGCAGAATGAAAGTGGGCGTGGCAGAGGACCTCATTTTAGATGTATTGGTGGTATGCGTAAGACGTACACAAGATGACATTGTTTATGACTATGCCATTGTTGATGGTAGCTTTTGGGGTTTTGAAGACAGTGATTTTACGGCCTGTAATGAAATGTTCGCTAATTTAAATAGTGAGGAATTTATGGGGGATCTACTGGCACTGTATGTTGAACGCTATCCAGAATCTACACATTTTATTACAAAGCTTCAAAATGGAAGTTACGGCAACTCCTTTTCTTGTAATTTAAGAAAGCTTATTCAGATTGCTAATCCGGTAGGCCGCTCTTTGGATATGTCTGGGGTATGGATGTAGTATGAAGAAAATTATAGCTATTAGCGGCACGCATGGTTGTTTTGGTAAAGGCACCTTAGTTAGAATGTATGATGGTACCATAAAACCAGTCGAACTTATAGTAGTTGGTGATGTTTTAATGGGGGATGACTCTACCCCAAGAAGAGTGTTGGAACTTAAAGACGGTAGGGAAGATCTTTATGAATTTGAATATATTGATGGAATAAAACATATTTATAATGCAAGTCACGAGTTAGTATTACAATACTCACAATCTCGTAAAAGTGGGGCTACAAAAAGATCACTAAAAAAGCAACAATTAGGTGATATACGTATAATAACAGTAAAAAATTATTTAAAATTAGGTAAACAAAAACAAAGAATTCTTTGTAAGTTTAATGCTGTTATTAAAAGAGCAGTAAGTAGTACCTTAGCAATACCGCCATATATACTGGGTGTTTGGCTTGGTGATGGGCATTCAGCAGGAACAAGATTAACTAATACAGATGAAATTATATTAAATACATTTAAGTGTTTCGCTGAAAGCAGAAATTTGTTTTTTAAACACGTTGGTAATACTAAGTATACTTATGGAATAACTAATGTTAGAGGTAAAGGGAATAGTTTTTTAGTTGATTTACAGAAATATAATTTAATTAATAATAAACATATACCCTTAGATTATTTTAATGCAAGTATAGAACAACGTTTATCCATTATAGCCGGTATACTGGATGCCGATGGACACTTAGATCAACGTAGTAAAGGTAGATATGAAGTAAAATTAAAGTCTAAACAACTAGCCTATGATTTATTTTATATTTCTAGAAGTTGCGGTATACACACAACAATAAAAAAAGTAAAATGTGTTTGCACAAATAATGGTAAAGAGGGATATTATTATAGGGTAAATTTAACAAGAGGTATAGATATAATACCATGTAAACTTGCACATAAAAAGGCGGTACAGGTAAAAAATCCTCAAAGAACAACATCAAGAGTGGGCATACGTAATGTAACCCCTCTTGGTATTGGCACTTATTATGGATTTACTCTTGACGGTAATAATTTATTTCTCCATGCAGATGGTACAGTATTAAAAAACTCTGGAAAAAGCACCATAGCGTATAGTCTTTGTACTAAAATGAAGTTGTCTGGTAAAAATGCCATAGTACTTGATGAGTTAGCTCGGAAATGCCCCTTTATTATAAATAAGGGGGCAGGTTCCCATACTCCAAGATGGTTAACATGTAAACAAATAACTGAGGAATTAGAATTACAAGATAAGGTTGATTTTGTTATTGCTGATAGGTCTGTAATGGACGCTTATTGTTACGATCTTACTATACATGGCAGCAATTCTACAATGTCGGCCTATGAAGGTGTAATAAAGGACCATATACTAAATTTATATAAGACTATTTATATACCAAATATGGATATGTTTAACTTTCAGTTAGCTGATGGTGTACGTGATTTGGACCCTAAATTTAGAAGTGATGTAAATACTAATATACTAAATACATATAATAAACTAAATATACCTTATAAAATAATTCATAATATAGATGATATATACAATGACTTGGGGTTATAAATAATGCGCCATTTTATTAAAAGCACAATATTAATTTTATTTCTATGTTTACTCAGTATAAGTAATACTTCGTATGCGGCAGATCTAACTTTTGCTTGGGCACCGAATACTGAAACTAACTTAAAAGGGTATAAAATTTATTACGGTTCAGCAACCCGTAGTTATACAATGGGCATAGATGTCGGATTACCAGCGACCAAAGATGGCAGGGTAACATACACAGTAGTAGGTGTACCAGACGGTGTTACCCTATACTTTGCTGCAACCGCTTATGATACCGATGGTTTTGAAAGTGACTATTCCAAAGAAGTCGTTGTGGCAACTGCTCAGGTTGACCCTGTTATAGAGCCACCCGTGCTTGATGGGGCATTAGACCCTAATACTATATTAATAAATTATCCTGATGCTCAACTTTTGGGTGGGAACTTATACGTAGGTACCACGGACAAGGATATTGTTGTATCTTGGCCTGTGGTATCTGGTGCGATTTCTTACACATTCAGGCTATATGATATTAATAAAAAGGTTTACCGTATAATATCTACAATAAATACAAATGTAATAATTATAAAGTTACCTGTTACAGGTTTATATAGGGTGGATTTAAAAGCAGACAATATGGTAGCTTGGGTGTCTGCCCCAAAACTAATTTCGGGCTGGGTAGCCGGCGCCGGACCAATAATAATACAATAAATTTAGGAGGAAATTAAAATGGCAAAAATTGTAAGTAAAACTCTAAGGTTTCCTGGTTCAAGTAGTGCTGATGTGACTGGGTATAAGCTTTATTTTGTAGATGCGACAATGGAATTAACCTATGATTCTCCTTCAATTGATCTTGGTATGGCCATGGAAGTAGATTTATCTACAATAGCCACAGGAAAAGAGGGTGTTTTTAATTTAGGTGTAACTGCATACGATGGTGGGGGCAATGAAAGTGACATGAGTGTTGCAACTGCGGTCCCTTTAGATTTTATTGCTCCAAATGCCCCCGGCGTGTTGGAGATAGTACAAGTTGGTTAAACAAAATGTTGTGTTTATTAAAAAGAGTTTTTAAACTCTGTAAAAATTGATAGCTACTTAAAGGGCTGATGTTATTAAAGCATCAGCCCTTTATTATAGAGGTGGCAATATGACCCTAAAAGCAGTATTATTTAGCATCATACTAGTTTTATTAACACAAGCTACTTCTGCTAACGATTTAGTAGTAGGTGTGTTTGAAAATAAACCTATAACTTACTATGACGAAGATAAAGCACAAGGCCTGTATGTAGATGTTTTGGATAATATAGCAGCTATGGAGGGTTGGAATATAACTTACAAAAGCTGTAATTTTTCAGAGTGCTTGGATGAACTAAAAACAGGTAAAATAGACCTATTACCAGCTATTGCAAAAACAGATTCTCTTGAAGAAACTCTTAGTTTCTCATCTATACCTTTATTTACTTTTTGGGGTGTTGTTTATACACACACTAACACAAGTATAAATACTTTTACGGAGTTGAATAATAAGCGTGTAGGGGTTATAAAAGACACAGTAATTGCAAATTCTTTTTACGACTATTGCAATAGTGTTGGTATTAAACCTACTTTGTTATATTACCAAAGTTATGCTGAATTATTTAATAGTATAAGTAGTAATGAGACCACATTTATTGTGGCCAACAATATCCATGATGCTGCCGCGTTAAAAACATATAATATAAAAAGAACGGGTTTATTTTTTTCTCCCTCCACCGCACTATTTGCTACACGTAAAGATCAACATTTAAACATACTATCCACTATTGACAATTATATGAAGGATTGGATAATAGATGAAGGATCACCGTACAGTGTTGCATTGCATAAATGGTTTTCAAAACTACCTATACAACAAAAATATCCTAAATACGGTGTAAAAGAAGTAATACCTTACTTAGTGTTGTTTGTGGCAATAGTAGCCATATTGTTATTGTTTACAACTAAATTTGGTGGTAAACTTAATACAACCGCGTATTCCATAGTATTCTTTATTTGGACCGCACTTATAGCCAGCTCCTTAGGTTATAACCACACTAGAATACATAATATTATAGAACACACAGCTTTGCTTGAAGCACAAAACATTTTTGAAAAGGATTTATTGCTTAGATCCTGGATTACTAACTATGGGGGGCTACCCAACTCTAATATGACAACTCATAAAAAAGAAACACATGCAAATGTGAAAGAGTGTCTTAATGGTAGTACTAGTAATCCTTTATTCAATCCCAGCGTCGTAATGAGGTACTCATATACTACGCTAAAAAACTTTGATGAGGCTGGAGTAACATTAGATACCCACAAAGCAGCCAGCTCCGCCCGCATTCTGGGTTTTAATACAAAAGATCAGCCAGAACTTTGGGAAAACAAATTATTAGAGTCTATAAAAGAAGGTAAAAAAATAGAAAGCTACTATGTGGATGATAACACTTTTAGGTATATACACACTATTTACGCAGTGGAGGGCTGTAAAGTATGCCACAAACAATTTAAGGATGGGGAATTAGTAGGCGCACTAAGTGTAAGCCTTCCAATGGATCATATGCATGACTTGGCAGATTCTAAAATGATAGTAGATTTATATTGCCATGCAGCAGTGTATATAATAGGTTTGTTTGGTATTTTTCTTGCGTTACGATCAAATGAATTACGTCAACAAGACTTACAAAAAGCCTCAATACGCCTTATAGAAAATGAGAAAAAATATAAAGATTTGTTTATGAACGCACCGTTGGCCTATCAATCCTTAGGCATACACGGTGAATTACTTGATGTTAATAATGCTTGGCTAGAATTATTAGGGTATAAAAAAGAAGAAGTACAAAAACGTAATATATTAGATTTTGTTGATAAAAGATATCATACCTATATAAATGAGCAACTACCTAAATTAAAAAAAGTTGGTTATCTTTCTGGTATAGAATATATTTTAAATAAAGCTGATGGTACTCCAGTCTGGGTTAGTGTCAGTGGTAGGGTTGGTTATGATAACAATGGTAATTTTAAACAAACACATTGTGTTATTACAGACATATCTGAGCGCAAACAGGCGGAGGAAGAAACCAAGTTACTAAGCCAGCGTAAAGAAATACTTTTAGAACTTAGTCAGATGGAAGAAAGAGATGAGGCAAGTATATTTGCTTTTGTGGCCGAAAGTATTTCAAAACTTTGTGACAGTTCTATAAGCTATGTTAGTCTGGTTAATAGTGATGAAGATAAAATAACCCAAGTAGCGTACAATGGCAAAGCTATGAGTGAATGCTCTAGGTCAGATAAATTAAATGTTACTTATAACTTAGATAAGTGTGGTGTATGGGCAGATTGTTTGAGAACAAGAGAAGCCATTTTTATAAATGATTATCCTAATTATATAAATAAACGTGGTTTACCAGAGGGGCATGTGCCTATAACTAATCATATGAACGTACCCGTATTTGATGGTAACAATATTGTAGCTATTTTTGGTGTAGGTAATAAAAATCATGGTGACTACAACAATAAAGACGTTGACCACTTGCTCAGCCTTGCCGATAATGTTTGGCGTATAATACAACGAAAACGTAATATAATAAAAACATTACGATTAGAAAAACAATTACGTGAAGCACAAAAAATGGAGGCCATAGGCACCTTATCTGGTGGGTTATCACATGATTTTAATAACATACTACAAATTATTTTAGGCTACTCTGATTTAATTATGCTGGAAATAAATAATGAGAAAACACCAAAAAAAGAGTATATACAAGCAATAGTAGAGGCTGCTAATAAAGGAGCCCGCTTAACAGGGCAGCTCAGATACTTTTCTGAAAAGGAAAGAAGTTTTAAAGAACCAATTAGCTTAAACAGATCAGTAGAAAGTACGGTAGAGCTTATGAAAAGAACTATACCTAAGATGATAAACATTGACTACTCCTTAGAAAAAGACCTATACCCTATTATGGCTGATGTTGGACAAATAGAGCAGGTTATAATGAATCTTGCTATAAATGCTGTACATGCTATGCCAGATGGTGGTGATTTAAATATAATAACATGTAATACGCATATAGGTGCTGGGCATACAGAATTTAAAGAAGGCACCTATGTAGTACTTACGGTTAGTGATACTGGGTGTGGTATACCACAAGAAAACATAAGCAAGATTTTTAATCCCTTTTTTACTACGAAAAAACAAACGACAGGTGGTTCAGGTTTAGGTTTATATGTGGTTTATGGTATTGTAAAAAACCATTCAGGTTATATAACGTGTGATAGCGTAGTTGATCAAGGAACTACCTTTTGTATTTATTTACCGGCGGATAGAACCGCTGTTATCAAACCGCCCACAGCGGTAATCACAGTAACAGATTATACTGAGGGCAATGAAACCATACTTGTGGTAGATGATGAAGAGTTTTTAACTGATTTAACTGAAAATTACTTGACAACACAAGGCTATAATGTTATATTAGCTAAAAACGGTGAAGAAGCACTGGATATCTATAAGAAAACCTTTAAAATAGATTTAGTTATATTGGATCTTAATATGCCTGGTATGGGTGGTATAGCTTGTTTGAAAAAACTATTGGAGTATGATCCTAAAGCCAAGGTAATAATTGCCAGTGGTTACTCAGATGCAGGACCTATTGGGGAAACAAAAACTATGGGGGCTTTAGGTTATTTAAATAAACCCTTCACATTAACTGATTTAGCGGTATTAATAAGACATGTATTAGATAGGTGATTTATAATGATTTATGATATTTTTGATTGTAAAGTTAGACCTGAAAAAGGGCGTCCCAGATCCAATATATATACAGGAACAGGATCAAATTTTGAAGTGCGCGCAGGTAAATGTGAAGACTTATTGCAAGCACTTCAAGACGATTCTATCCATGCTATAATCACAGACCCTCCATATGGGGTTAAAATGGATACTTGGGACAACGATATGCCGTCTGTAGAAGTATGGAACTTATGCTATGATAAATTAAAACCAGGTGGCCACTTAGCTATTTTTTGTCAGCCGTCAATGCTCCCTATTTTATATGCTAGGATGAGTCAAACACAGTTTGAATTTAGAGATCAATTAATTTGGGCATTTGCAGGTACACATATTAAAGGTATAAAAACAGAAGACGGTTCATATGGTAGTAAGATACGTAATGTCTATAACCCTATACTTATATATAGAAAAAAGCTTGTTGGGTCAGAATTAAATAATTGGTCCTTATACAGAACCAATCTACTTAATTTGGAGGATACTCGTCAAGTGTATAAAGGAGACCATTCTTCAATAGTCAGAAAATTTGAGGAAACTGGTAAGGGGCATATGCAATCAGAGACTAAAAGTAATACATTTAGTAAATTAAATAGGACTGAATGGGTGCCTAATAGTAGGGGGGCACTACCAACCAATATACAGTATTGTCCTAGAGCGGCCAAAGAAGAGAAAACTGTAAACAATACTATAAACAACCCACATGTATCTGTTAAGCCCTTAGGTATTCTTTCGTGGCTTGTAAAACTTCTAACTAACTCATCCAATCAACTGGTTGCTGATATCTATTGCGGTACTGGTAGTTTAGGGGTTGTTTGTAGAAAACTAAATAGGCCTTTTTTAGGTATTGAGATGGATCTAGAAACTGTGGAGATAGCAAAGTATAGAATTAAACATACATTTGACTTAGATGATAAGTATTTTAATAATATAAAACCTATATAATGCAATGTCGCCTAGTAACACTGAAGTAATAAATTCGTTTCATGCTACCGGCTATACATTTTAATAACATTATGTATAGGATGTAATACTAGGGCTAATAGTGATAGAGATTGGCACACGGCTTGGTACAGAGCTATTTTAACTAATAAATACGGGTATAAATATAGGTGATTAGTATGGCTAAGTCCCCATTAAGGTGGGCTGGCGGGAAAGGTAAGTTATTAAAAGATTTAACTAGCTATATGCCCACCGCTTATAATAGATACATAGAGAATTTTGCGGGAGGGGCGTCATTCTTTTTTCACTTACGTCCCAAAAACGCTATACTTATAGATTGCAACAGCGACCTAATAAATTTTTATAAGGTGCTTAAAAATAATACTCAGGAACTAATAGAAGCGTTGAAACAACACGTAAATGATGAGGCTTATTATTACACAGTCAGAGATCAAAAAGGCATGGATCAGTACAGCGATGAAGTAGATATAGACAAAGCAGCAAGATTTCTATTTCTTAATAAAACATGTTTTAATGGTTTGTTTAGAGTAAACTCTAAGGGTCTTTTTAATGTCCCCTTTGGTTTTAGAAATAACCCGACCATAGATGATGTGTTTTTATTAGAAGAGTGTGCTGAGAGTCTTGCCGATACCCACATCGAACGTGCGCATTACAGCAAAATACTTGATTATGTCAAGAAAGATGACTTTGTATATAGTGATCCTCCTTACGATATATTAGATGGTAATTCTTTTACAGGTTATAATAAAGATGATTTTAATCAAAAGGATCAACAGCTTGTAAAAAACTTGTGTGATGAATTAAACAGACGTGGCGTAAAATGGATGCTGTCTAATGCAAATACCGCATTCATACAAGATTTATATAAAGAGTACGTTATTAATGTAATAGAAGTCCACAGGTATATTAATAGCGATGCTGCTGGAAGAGGTAAAGTAGAAGAAGTTATAGTAACCAACTACCCAATAAAAAAACTTACTGTGGATTTATTTGGAGGATAATGATGTATCAATGGAGTAAACAATTAGAGGTTGGGAATAAGGGTGAACAGCTTATTAAAGATACGTACCCAAATGATTTCGATTGGTTTGTTAAAAGTCGTGCTTCAGACTTGGTATATATAAAAAATAGTACCCCTACCGAAGTTAAAACAGATACATATAGTATAAATAAAACGCCTAATTTTTTTATAGAACGTTATAGTAAAAAACATAATCTATCTCCTGGGGGACCTTGGCAGGCATGGGAAAAGGGAAGTAGGCTATTTATATATTTTTTTATTAACGATAATAAACTATTTGTTTTTAAAAATTTACAAGCACTCATAGTACTTGTAGAAGACTACACCAAAGAAAGGAATATCCCACTAATAGAGGTGCCTAATAACAACTATATAACATTAGGATATAAAATACCAAGAAAGATTTTGAGTAATTTATATGAAGAGGTAACCTTAGGGGAGCCAATAAAAAGCTTGGAGGTTTAATTATGTGCTTATTTTGTAATCAAGAATTTTTTGAAAAGCAGGGCGTGTTGGAATTAATAACTGCTTACGCTGTGGATGACTCGTATGCTGTAACAAAGGGGCACAAACTAATCATACCTTTTGTGCATAAAAAAACTTATTGGGATTTAAGTCGTGAGGAGTTGGATGATATATACAGCATTTGTACTATATTAAAAGAAGAAATGGTAAGAGAAGATCCCACTATAACTGGTTTTAATGTTGGCTGGAATTGCGGTGAGTCTGCTGGACAGACGATAATGCATGCGCATTGTCACCTAATTCCAAGACGTGACGGGGATGTAGAAGATCCTATCGGCGGGGTTAGGAATGTAATACCAGGTAAAGGTAATTATAAAAAACAACTTTAAGGAGATAAAAATGACTACTATTAATAGGATGGACATAAAAGAATTTAGAGAATTTGGCTTTTTACAGGAAGCCAATAGATTATTTTTTCATCCTTTGGGTTTGGCCTTGGAGATTATGATTGATGATGAAACAGGTGAAGAATGCTTAGGAGGTATTTGGGATTACCGAGATGACCCTGAGGGTATGGCCTTTGGAGACGGTACGATACAACAAAATAAAATTGATAATGTAGAAAAACTACGTTTATCTAAGGTAGCTTCCAGAAAACAACTTTTTGGTAATGATATTCAAGGAGTTTAATAATGAACGACGAGAGTAGTAATAATACAGCTATCTCAACACAAGAAATAGAATTAGCTGAATTACTTGATTCTTCTTACCCTTTGGCTAAATGGTTTAAATCTAAGTGCCCTGGCACATTTAAACATAGCCAATCAGTGGCTTCTATGGCAGAAGCGGTAAGTGCGGAATTAGGACTTGATATTCAATTTATGAAGGTGTGTGCTGTTTATCATGATATTGGTAAATGTGTTAATCCAAACATGTTTTCAGAAAACCAATTAGACAATGAAAATCCACATGATAGTTTAGACTCATGGATAAGTACTCAGATTATAACAAGGCATGTTGCTGACTCAGTAAATATACTGCTTGGTGACCATAAATTTCCAAGAAGTGTTATAGAAGTTATAAGTCAACATCATGGTAACGATATAGCTATTTATTTTTATTCAAGGGCAGGTAAAGATGCTGATCCAGATTCTTTTAGATATCCTTGCAGTAAACCTAAGTCAATAGAGGCTGCTGTGTTACTTATATGTGATAGAGTAGAGGCCACTAGTAGGTCCCTAGTTCAATCTGGTAATTTTGATCCTGCCGCCGTATTAGAACAAACCATAAATGGTTTGCTTGATAACGGACAGTTTGATGATGTAAACACCAAACTAGGTAACTTAAAGAAAATAAGGGCCGCTCTGGCCAAAGAACTTGAAGGTGTTTATCAAAAGCGTGTGGATTACGCCTCAGCCATAGAGGAGATTAAAGACTAATATGCCAGATTTAGCAACAATTATTGTTTGTGTGTTTGTAATTATAGTAAGCTTAAAAAATTTTTTAGACGCCAAAAAAGAAGTAAAAGATTGGCGTAATAAATACGACATCCTATTGGGACAAAAGAAAAGTTCTGAGGTGCGTCTAGGCAAAATAGGAGAAAACTTAGCCCCTTTTACTGATGCTTGGCCATATGCCCCTGAAGATTTTATTTTTATTGGGAGGGAGATAGATGGTATACTTATTAACGATAATGAAATTGTTTTTATTGAAATCAAAACAGGTAAATCTAAGCTAAGTAAGTCACAAAAAAATGTAAGGGACTTAGTAAAAGCAGGCAAGGTTTATTTTGAAACATTTAGAGTAGACGATACCGGCTGTGTGCTCACAAGAGTTTAGCATAAACCCTGCTTAATTTAATTATTAAGTGGGGTTTTTTATTGCATTAGTAATTAAGTAACCTATCTATATATAGAGTAATAAAGTTAAGTCTAATATTCCTACTAATATTAGGTTTATCTTTATTTATCGACATCCGGGCACGATGTCATGGAGTTAATGTTTTTCTAGTTACAAGTTTTTAGTTTTTTAACGCGTTAATAATTTAATAAGGAGATTAATAATGTCACGCAGCCTAATGGAACAGTTTGACAAAATTAGAGGTACTCGTACATTTTATGATGCAATGCTTCAGCAGTACGCTGAGCAGTGTGGTCGTGATTATGCTACAGCCACCTTTACAGTTACATCAGGTTCGCCTACAATTGCGGATGTATCTTCTTTTACAGGAAATGAGGTAGGTAACTACTTGGTTATTGACTCCGGCGATGCGGCCGGTGTTTATGAGATTACTGCGGTATCTGGTACCAACGCCACAGTAAGCCCAACCCCAAGTGCTACGGTAGCCAGTGTTTCCGGTAGAAGACACAATCATGAAAATTTAGAGGATGACTTGAACTATCTTCGTAGAATGATGAATTTGGTTGTTGGCGAAGATAATTGGAATGACACTCCTAACACAGACCTTCGGAATATGGCTTTTTTAATTCCCAAGAGGCCTAATTATGTTGGAGAAACCTCACAGTATGCTATAAGACCAGGTACAGCTACTTTTACCATAGATGATATAGATCAAACGGCAAAAGTTAGTAGTGGTGCACCTAGTGAAGAGTATACTGATAATACGGCCACAGTAACAGCTGGAACTACAGTAAGATTTACTGACGATAATACCATGGTTATTAGTATAGCAGGGGGTTTTTACCCAGCAGATACTGGTACCCTTCAAGTAGTTAAAGACGGCACTATTGTTGGTACATTGGATCTAGCTGCAGCTTTTGCGGCCGATGGTTGTGTTTTAGAAGAAACCGAAGCAGATGTGGGATCGAATCCTAATCACACAGCTACAAATGTCGGTACAAATATAATTAACCTTACAAACAGACGTTGTATGAACACTACTGTTGATGGCTACGCTGGTTTTTGGCCTCCCTATCAAATAGCCAGTATGAGTGCGACACTCACACTAGCCGTTGGTTATGTAGGACAAATAGTAATTCAACACACCGTCGGCGGGTCGGCTTCTTATACTTATGCCAGTTTTTGGGTTGATACTACTGACCAGGGCATAGCTGCCCCGGCACCAACAGTAACAGAAAATACACCATCAAATAAGTATTTAAGTGGTGTACCCTATTACAATACCGGATCAACATTTAATATCAGTGTTACAGATACTGAGGATTTATTTGATAGAGGATATGTTTCAAGTCCTCTTAGACTTAATCTTAGTGAATTTAATGCGGCAAACCAGACACCCACACTTACCAATTTGGGTTTAACGGAGCCTTTGGCTATAACGGATACAATAGGTACTTATAACTCTTCAATAACGGTAGGAGCAGGTAATTTTAGAGATTTAGATGCACGTGCTACCGCCACCTATTGGAATGTATTTGCTAGTGCCACATCAGCTAGTTCTGCTGCTGGCACATTTAGAGTAGATACTTACGGAGTTACAAGTACAAACACTATCGAGTATTTTGATGATGAAGACAAACGTTATGTTGGTACAGAAGATTTTACTGACATCACTTTGGGCGATACTCCATCAACAGACAGTGCTTGGGTAGAAGCCACAGATAGAAGTGCCGGTGGACATTTAGAGACTTATAATGGTACATTAGACTATCCATCCATTAACCATTCTCTATTCTTGCCAGCCGGACCTAACTACTCTGCGGTATCTGGTGATTGTTATTATTACAGAATTTTTATTGCTACTGGTGCTTTCAATCAAGGCACAATTACATTCTCTGGTTGGTCTAACGCATTGACTACAATCCAGGGAGCTGATGTAGAAGTTCATCTGCGTCTACCCAATTGTTCTGACTATGGTAATGGAAATACTGCAGTTTGGCAGGATTTAGCTGTTGATCAGCAGACATACGCCGGCAATGGTTGTTTAGGTGCAGGTTCTTCTGGAAGTACTGTGGCCTTTAGCTTTGGTACCACGAGTTCTTCCAGTTTTGGTAATAGGATCGTTATGCGTATTAAATTTGCTAATGGTAATCCTACGGCATTGACTCAGATTACTTTTAATCCTACATTATAAAGGAGATTAATTATGGCTTTTTCAGATACTTATAGAGAAAGTATTCAAAGCAAGCATCTGAGTAATGTAGGGTTCACGTCAACCGCCAAAGGTGCGTCTAACGAATCATTTGCTTTAAAGAACCCTCATCAGATACTCGCTAATCAAATTCCAGCCATAGATGTGGTTGCTACTTACGGTCCGTTGGTAGCTAGCGGCATCACAGCTGGTTTAGTTGAAAAACACACAATAAAACTTACAGCAGATCCTACTGTAAATGGTAATAAGGCTTGGATAGGTTACGAAAGTGACTGTATTGAAACAGGCCATTCAGCAAGAGGCGCTATCCGTATAGATATGTGGATGCGTTACGCGGAAACTCAGTACAAACTTCGCGTGTTTGCTGATAATGGTGCTGGTACAGCTCCTAATTATGCCTCTGAAATTTTAGCATCAGAGACTGCTTTTAACTGGGAGTACGATGCGTCAGCTGGTACAGTTTACTTTGATGCTGATCCAACTGGTTTAGGTTACACAGGCCCTCTTTGGGGCGAGATTTATAAATACACAGGTGAATTTTTATCGGATAAGATTGACACCACGGTTTCTGGTGGTGGTAAATCTTTTCTATACATGACTGATGGCGTCAATACCGCTGAAGCATCAAGCTCTGGGGATACATTAACTTTCCAAGCATCTGGTGGTCTTAACGTTACAGTTGATAGTGTCGGTAAAATAGTTACAATCAGTGGTGCTGCAAATATTCAGCACGCTAGTGCTGATATGGTTTATAATGGTGGTGTGTGGGAGTATGATGGTAACTTTACTACTGTACCCGCCGATCTTGAAGTGTACTACAATGGTGTCAAATTTAAAAACTCGGCAGACTATTACACAGCTGCTGTGGCCGCGGGCGTACTACAAGTTACACCTGCTTTTGATACATACACAGATGATTGGGTCAATATAGAATGGAATTCATCTTATGCCGCATCTGGCGGTCTTAAAGTTTGGGTTGAAAAACTAGCTAACTATACGGCTTTACCTTATGATAGAATAGTGGTAAATACCCAAGCAGTTTCTGCCTATACCATTTCATTGCCACCAAACCCAGTGTTTGGTGTACCTGTATCTATTTTTGATGGAGGCGGTAATTGTGGTACAGTAAATGTAACAATTAGCAGGAATGGTAAATTAATTATGGGGCTTGATCAGGATTTAATAATAGATGTAGATGATGCTTCGTTTGAGTTAATTTACTATAATGATACTTACGGTTGGAGAATTATAGAGTAATACATGATTGAATAAGCGATGAATAAGGGCAACATTTTGTTGCCCTTATTTTCTATTTTAGTTCAAATGTATTTAAGGAGATATAACTAATGCTTGGCTATTCATCATGATGATATTAAAAACACCCTCACAGATAGAAAAAATAAAAACCAGCTGTAAAATAGTAGCTACTTTTCTTAGTAATTTGAAAGTTTTAGCCGTTCCTGGTGTAACTACTCAATATTTAGAACAAGTAGCCAATGAGTTAGCTGTATCCCATAAAGCCATAGCAGGCTTTAAAAATTATAAAGGTTACCCGTATGCGATATGTGCTTCCATTAATAATCAAGTAGTACATGGTTTTCCTTCTAATACTACATTACGTGATGGTGATGTACTTAGTATAGATTTTGGTATATGTAAAGATTATTTTTATGGTGACGCCGCTATTACACTGCCAATAGGAAATGTAACGAAGCAAAATCAACAGCTAATAGATACAACCAAAGAATGTTTATATAAAGGTATTGAAAAAGCTGTCAGCGGTAATCGTATAGGGGATATATCAAATGCCATACAAACACACGCCGAAAGCAATGGTTATTCAGTTGTACGCGAATTTGTTGGTCATGCTGTGGGCAAAGATTTGCATGAAAGACCTCAAATACCAAACTATGGTAAAAAAAATAAGGGTGCTATATTAAAAGCAGGTATGGTATTAGCCATAGAGCCCATGCTTATAGAAGGCCCTGATTGTAGGGTGTTTAGAGAAGCCAATGGTTGGACAATATCTACCGCTTCAGGAAAATACTCTGCTCACTTTGAGCATACGATTGAGGTAACAAGAGATAAACCTAATATCCTAAGTATAGTACAATAAGGAGGATGTAAATGTCAAATTATTCTGATTACGTAAGTACAGGTGGTGGAGCTGGTGGAGAAATATCTGTATCAGACATTACCACTGATGCCGCTTATTATCCAATGTTTACGAGCACAATATCCGGTACTATGAGTGCCGCAGGGGTGTCTTCAAATAAATTATCTTATAATCCTTACACAGGTAATTTTATTTCCGTAGGTTTTGTAACATCTTCCGATGAAAGACTAAAAACAAACATACAGCCAATATATGGTGCTTTAGATATGTTAAATAATTTAGAAGGCTGTTCATTTGATTGGATCTCTACCGGTAAAAAATCTTATGGTTTTATAGCACAAGAGGTGGAGATTACAATGCCCGAGCTTGTGGTTACCGATAAACATAACATGAAAGCTGTCAACTATATTGCTACAATAGGTATATTGGTAGAGGCCATAAAAGAGCTTAGAGAGAGGCTAGAAATATTGGAGGATAAATAAATGGGATTCAGAACATTAGAAGGTGAGTTAGACAACCTCTTCTTCACTGATTATGAGCTGATAGATAGATTTGTAGGACATACTTTATTTTCTTGGGGTTACAATAACTTTGGGCAAATGGGTGATTCTTCCACTATTTCTAAATCATCCCCAATTCAGATAGGGGCACTTACTAATTGGAAACAAGTAAGTTCTATTGGTAATGTCTCTGCTGGTATCAAAACTGACGGTACGTTATGGATGTGGGGCTACAATAATAACGGACAGCTAGGTGATGGAACAATTGCGCCTAAATCATCCCCGATACAGGTAGGTAGTTTAACAGATTGGTTGTCTATAAAAGTTGGTTCTATAAATGCACTAGCTATAAAAACTGATGGTACCTTATGGTCTTGGGGTGCTAATAGCTACGGTCAGTTGGGCGATGGAACAATTGCCCCTAAATCATCTCCAATACAAGTAGGCAGTTTAACAGATTGGAAAGATGTAATTACATACGATTCACACGTTTTGGCTATAAAGACCGACGGTACTTTATGGTCTTGGGGTAGAAATACTTATGGGCAGCTTGGTGATGATACTGTGGTAGGAAAGTCATCTCCTATACAAATTGGAACTTTAACCGATTGGAAAGAGGTTGCTTGTAGTAGTTTATCTTCCCATGCCATAAAGACCGATGGTACTTTGTGGGCTTGGGGATATGCTTATGTAGGTGTATTAGGAGATGGTACTACTACACGTAAATCCTCCCCGGTACAGATAGGAGCACTCACGGATTGGAAAAATCTTTCAGCTGGTTGGTTACACGTTTTAGCCATTAAGACAGATGGCACTCTTTGGGGATGGGGGTTAAACTACTACGGTCAAATAGGCGACGGTACTATTGTTGATAAATCATCCCCTGTTCAGGTAGGGGGTTTAACTGATTGGAAACAGACCTCCGCTTGGTCATCCAATTCTTTTGCTACTAAGACCGATGGCACTTTGTGGTCTTGGGGCCCTAATAACTACGGCCAGTTGGGAGATGGCACAATTGTACATAAGTCCTCTCCTATACAAGTAGGCTCATTAACAAATTGGAAACAGGTGGCTGGTGGAGCAACACCTCTTGTTGTTACATACGGAAACTAAATGGAGGATATAAATGAAAGTATTAGTATCTAATAATAAAGTGATATTAGGGCCTACCTGGTGGAACCAGAATATGTTTCAATCTGTTTTAACAGATGAGCTAGGTTTAAATTTTACACTTCCAACTATTACGGAAGATTCAGCAGCATACTCAGTTAGTGATACTGTAAAGATACTTCCTGTTGAATTTACTGCTGTAAATTATGACCACAGGATTCAGCAACTAGCCGGGCCTAATTGGACGATACAAGCGGATAAGGCTATCGCCAGCTACACCGTTGTAGATAGACCTATTGAAGCTGTACGTAATGAACTTAAAGCAAAAGTGGCTAATCTTCGTTGGCAGAAAGAGGTTAGCGGTACAAAAATCACACTTCAAGACCAAGAAATAGGAGTTGCAACTGATAGGGAGACACGCAATATGTACTCACAGGCATTACTACTTGGTGTTGCTGGTGTTAATTGGAAGTTTGGTAATACATGGCTTGTATTATCTCTTGCAGATCTACAAGTTCTGGTATCTGCTGTATTAGCACATATACAAGCGCAATTTGAATGGGAATCTGGCATAGTTACATCAATAAATAACGCGGTTGATTTAAATACTCTTACTGCAATAGATGATTCTCTTGATGTACTACTATAATACCGAGGTGTAAAGATGACAATAACGACCAACTATAAAAGAGCAGATGGTTCTGACTGCGGTAACTTTGTCACAAAAGATTATTTGTTACGTGTTTACCCACAATTAGTACCGTCCTCAAAAAGGGCTAGTATATGGACTTGGGGACAAAATGCTAGTGGGCAATTAGGTGACAGTACTTTAATTGGTAAATCTTCACCAATACAACTCGGTTCCTTGGTAGATTGGAAAAACATTGCTGGTGGGTGGCAGCAAATGATAGCCACTAAGAATGACAACACTTTGTGGACTTGGGGCAACAATGTATACGGACAGTTGGGTGATGGTACAACCACAAGATCCATATCTCCGCAACAAATTGGGGCTCTTACGGATTGGGCAAGTGTTGCTTCTGGGCATATTTTTATGTTAGCTTTAAAAACTGATGGCACCATATGGTCTATCGGCGGATCTAATACTGTCGGACAACTTGCAGATGGTACAACTATTTCTAAATCATCCCCAATTCAGATAGGGGCGCTTACTAATTGGATATCGATAGCCAGTGGGGGTGGGCATGGCGCAGCTATAAATTCGAGCGGCGCACTCTGGATGTGGGGAAGTAATACAGACGGCCAGTTAGCGGATGGGACTTTGGATAGTAAATCCTCTCCAATTCAGGTAGGGAGTTTAACTGATTGGAAGCAAGTTTCTTGTGGCCAATTATATACCCTTGCTTTAAAATTGGATGGTACCTTATGGTCCTGGGGCTATAATAATGGTGGCCAACTTGGAGATGCTACTAGTGTGGGTAAATCATCACCGGTACAGATAGGCTCCTCGACCGACTGGGCTAGCTGTGAGGCGGGGCAATATCATGCAGCAGCCATAAAAACCGATGGTACCTTGTGGACTTGGGGTGCTAATAACTACGGACAGCTGGGTTTGGGTTCTGTGCTTACAGCAAACTACTCTTCACCAGTACAAGTAGGCTCCCTTAGTAATTGGAAAAAAGTATCTTGTGGATATAGTTATACCACAGCTTTAAAAACGGACGGCACTATTTGGACTTGGGGCTTTAATACCGATGGGCAACTTGGGGACAACACAAATGTACATAAGTCATCTCCAATCCAAGTCGGGGGTCTAAATAATTGGAAAAACATTTTCGGATGTAATACCAGCGTAATAGCTATAACAGATTTAAATTATTAGGAGATAAAATGTCAAATCCAACAGGCTATAAATTTACTTATAATGATCAGGTAGTAGATTTTAATGACTTGTTCACCCGGAGAGATTTATTTGACTTTGGTAATTTATTTACATCCGGTGATAACGAATTCGGCGCCATAGGCGATAGCACACAAGTACACAAATCATCTCCAATTCAAGTGGGTGGTTTTAATAATTGGAAACTAATTGCAGGCGGTTACAGACAATTTTCTGCAATTAAAGCTGATGGTACCTTGTGGTCATGGGGTAGAAACCATTACGGTCAATTAGGGGATAGCACTTTGGTAGATAAATCATCCCCAATACAAGTAGGAAATCTTACTGATTGGCATACACTGGCTAGCGGGCGTGTCCATCTAGCGGCTATAAAAGAAGATAACTCACTATGGGCTTGGGGTTATAATGGTTATGGCCAACTTGGTAACAATAGCATAGTTAATACATCATCTCCAATACAAGTAGGATCTCTCACTAATTGGCAGCATATTTCCTGTGGTACATACCATACTGCGGCCCTTAAAACAGATGGAACTATTTGGACTTGGGGTTTTAATGATAGCGGTCAATTAGGTGATGGGACGGTTGTGTCTAAATCATCCCCAATTCAAGTTGGCTCTGACACAGATTGGGCATTGATAAATTGTGGGTACTACGCTACCATGGCAATTAAAAATGATGGTTCCCTTTGGCTATGGGGTGATAACGCCTTAGGACAGCTTGGAGATGGTACAACAACACCAACAAGTTCACCTGTGCAACTTGGGTCACTTACTGATTGGAAATCGGTATTGGGTGGTTTCAATTTTACGGTTGCAATTAAAACTGATGGTAGCTTGTGGTCTTGGGGACGAAATCTTCGTGGTAATTTAGGTATCGGTACTTTTGAGGATAAATCATCTCCTATACAAGTGGGCGCTATGACAGACTGGAAAACGGTGGCCTTAGGTTATAGCCATGTATTAGCAATTAGAACTGATGGTACACTATGGGGCTGGGGTTATAATACGACTGGAACACTAGCTTTGGGTGACATAGTAGATAAGCCTACTCCCACCCAAATTAGTTCTAGAACAAACTGGAAGAGCATAGGTTGTGCTAACTTCACATCAGGTTTTATTACATATGCAAATTAAGTATAGAGAAGCATCGTTTGATGCTTCTCTATATCATTTTATATTATCCCTTCATTAGCAATTCTTTTAATTTATTCAAAGGCCCATCCCAACTTCTCAACTCATGTTGTCTTAATAAAGTAAGATTATCTCCATACCACTTACTTTTATACTCATTAGATGAGCACCAAGTGTAGTAGGCTGTACACGGTATTAAACCATACGTTTTTTTATCCATTGCTGCAGCAGCATGTAGTATAGAAGTGCATGACGATATTACAATATCTAAGTTGTTTATTACAGCCAACGTATCCTCAAAGGACACTAACTCGTCTGACAGATTATCCAGATCATAGTGCTCCTGTATTTGTTCCACGCCTTCGTCGCGTTGTAAAGAATATAAATCAAAATTAAAGGGGAACACTACCTCATACAACTTATCTAAGGGTACACTTCTATGTAAATCGTGTTCATACTCAGGATTACCACTCCACCTTATACCTACTTTAAGATTATTGGTTTTGTTCATCCAATCCCATTTCTTTTGGTGGGCTACTGATGGATATAAATACTTACCTTTCCACAAATCTTTTGGTTGTAGGTCTAAGTAGATTGGTAAAGACATGCTGTAAGTCCATAGAGCGTCCTTAGGGACGTTTTCTAATGAATTGATGGTAGTGTACCCATGCCTATTAAAAATGGCTGACAGGTCCTTTCTAGTAGTATACCATAGAGGTACCATACCATAGTCTACAAGCTTGTCACAGAAACGTATGTTTATAATTTCGTCTCCTATACCACCTTCAGCCACTATAACTATGGTTCTTCCGGGCTGTATACCACCTTCCCAAAATTCTAGCGGTAGTTTTATATTTTTCCAAATATTTAACTTCTTGCCTTCTAATAAGAAGCCTCTTAGCCCTTCTTGAAACTTATCATTATATAGATCATAAGTTCCCAGGTTAAACTTAACTCTGGTGGCTAACTGCTCATCTAAACCCGGTCTTGTGTTTAACCCTCTAAGTATAGATTCAGATTCTTTTTGTCGGTTCATTAAGAACAAACTAAAAGCTTTTTCTAAAAGAAGTTCTGGGTCTTCTGGTGTCAGGGCCTCATTAAGCTTCAAATAAAATAAGGCTTTGACTGGCATGTTGGCGTGATTACATACCTTAGCTAGGTTAGCCCGTACAACGTAAAGCATTTCGTTGCCGGCGGCCACAGAAAGGGCCTTCTCCGCCCACTTAATAGACTCTTTATAACGTTTAATATCACAGTAACCTTTTGCTATTGAATCATACTCTTCTACTGAATGAGCATACTTACCAAAGGTCATTAGAAGCTCCGCAGCCACCCTGTTCTCGTTACGTTCTTTAAGGAATAATATAGTTTCATTTAGCATTTTACCACCACCAATTTCATATGAGTTTCAATTACCACATTAACACATTCTCTTGTAAGTCTAACATTTTGTTCAAATGAATTACTTGCTAATATATCTTTATAGAATAAATCAGGTATAAAGTTATATTGTACTATTTCAAAGTCTACATTAAATCTAATACCTAAACAAGAAGAGCTACCACCTCGTTCTATTTCCAGCGCATTATATTTTTTACTGAACAGCCTCATGCCTTCAACGGTAATCGGTCTTTTATGTGTTGGATCGTTAATAAATACTTCGTGGAAATGGTGTGGTACTTGTATATCTATAATAGCTCCATGCTCACATACTCTATATAATTCTTGTAAACAATGAAAGAAACCATTTCCAAGATGTTCTAATATGTGATATGCTCTTACCTCACTTACAGTATTTTCTTTAAAAGGTAGTATGTCCCTTTCTAAATCTATGACATAGTCTGGTTTACAATTAGGATCTATATCTATGTTTATATAATTATCGTACTCTTTGTAACCGCCACCTAAATTAAGTTTCAAGCCCATAATAACCTCATTGTTAGAATTTATATTTAGTAACTTTGCTAATATAACATGCACACATTACTATGTCAAGTATTTTGGGGTACACTTTTTATCGCGGTTCATAAGATACTTTTGGCGGCGAATAAAAAAAATTAAAGTAAAAAATTAACTGTCCTCATTATACTATATATGAATAAATACAACAATATAAAAGTAGTTAGTGAGGTGGCACCATGAACCATTTTTAACTCGGTTCATAGACCAGTTTTTACGGGCAGATAAAAAAAATTTATAGTTACTAATTAAAAAGAATTCATTAAAAAGATAGGGGGACTATTATTATGAACTCTGAAAGTGTAGTAAACCTAGTACAAACACAACAAGTTGTTGCCTTTTGGTTAGAAAAAGTTTTAGGGACTAATTGGAAAACTATTACAGGAGGCTTCTTGATTATCGGAAGTGTAGTCATTGACTTGATGGGTAGCCATACGGCGGCCAAGGCGGTGATGGATGCGGGGCTAGGCTTAGGTGTGGTAGGAATTGGTCACAAGCTTCAAAGGCTCTAGTAAGCTAGTGAATGCCCTGCGAAAAACCGGGCGTCTAGGATGGGTGTACTAGGGAGTTTGCGGCTCCCTAGTTATTTTCAGATAGGACAATTATTTTTATTTTACTCTTTACAAAGCCAACCGCAGTAACCTTTATTAGTGTCCTTGCGTATAGAAGGCTGTGGTTGCTGTGGCGGGTGTTTACATGTGTTAGACCGTGACGGGAATTCATATTCATAATATATTTGCCACGCCATGCACTCTTCTGCCACACAAAGCAACGTAACATCTTTACAACATCGTAACTTTTTTGCCTCTTCGGCTGTCAGCGTTGTCATAATTAACCACACTTATCCAACATAGCAGTTAATGTTTCAAAAAGTGCAATGTCTACCATGATTGCACCTATAAATAGGTACTTGTAACCTGTTCTATATTTGGCGTTGATCCAGGCTATTGCTACTGTACACATGTTCTAGCTCCTTTCAAGAACCTCTTGAATATATTTAACCTCAACCTTTCTTTTGTTTTATATCACAGCTTTTATTGGAATAAGAATCACTATACCAACCACCACCTTTAAGATGGAATGATGAAAGTGATGGTACCTTTCTTCCAATACCTTGGCATCTTAAACAAACAGCCATAGAGCTGTCTTCTTTTATACCTCTTGTTTTCTCGAATCTTTTGCCACAAGACTCACATATATACTCATAAATTGGCATACTTCTTTATCTCCTCCAAAGTGTCCGCTACATTATTATGTAAAATACCAATGCCACCTTTTGCACTCCATTGCTTAATCGTTAACTCATTATCATCTATAAGTATTGTGTTCAACCCGGCATATTTTTGTTTAGAGTCAACTGGGCATATAATAGCCTCCCAACAAAACCTGCTACCTAAATTGACATCTATCCAATCAGCTTTTCCTATAATAGCGTCAAGTTGCAATTGAGGTACTGTGGGGTATGCGGTTAATATTTTTGTATGGAACTTTTTTAATATTGTCCACAGCTTTTCTGCTTCTGGCAACCACTCTAAATTTCTCCAAAAGTTTGGGCCTAGCTTACGTATATCTTCCCAGTATTCATTTCTATTGGCAGCCCAAACAGCATGTGAGGTAAGTTGTTTACCTGTCGCTATACTGGCACCTTTAAGAAAGTTACATAAAACACCGTCTAAATCAACGTACCAAACGTACCAAGTATCGTTCATAACGACTCTATCAGACAACGGCCCTACTGTATATTTTCCAGGCCTTTCAAGTATTTCGTATGTAACTTTTCTCTTCGGCTGATCTAATGCATCTGGATTACCAGTAAATTTTATACCTAACTTTTCAGCCGGACTTCCTTTTCTTGGCCTCATATTAATGTTTCTTTCCTATTTTAATAGTTTATTTGGTATTACTTCATCAAAACGTTTTTGTAGCGTCGCCGCGGCATGTAGTCGTAGCTTCTGCTCCTCATCAAAAGAGCGGTATACTTCTTCGCTGGGGCAGTGTTCACCAAGTACACTGAGTGGTACCTCATGTAAGTCACCATATAGTAGTGTGTACACAAACACATTAAGCTTTTTGCTGGACATGCTAGCAGTGCCTCACAGTTTAAGTTTGTTCTTAACTACTGATTGATTCAACCAGTGTCCGTCGGTCTGTACATGATTTTTCCTTACATACTTAGCAACATGCGTACCAAATTCATCATATGGAAAAGAGTCGGCAGTACGTATGACGTAACCTTCATGCTCATTTGCGTAAGGTTTAAATAAATCCTGTAAGAGTGTTTCAAGGTTATCGTTTACTGTGCCCCTCCAAATAACAGGTACTGTAATTAAACCCATGTGCTTACAAACATCAACGGTTATATCCCAAGGTAAACATATATTTTTATCATTCCACACAGAGTATACCTGGAAATAGCTCAATAACGCATTGTAAGGTATGCTGTGGCATGCGTAGAGGTTCTCACCACATACCCTATGGCCATCGGGTATTAAGCCGCTAATGGCACTATGAAGGGCTTTTAACCAGTGCCTGGATGGATGGTCCTTAGAATCAATAGATCTGGCATGCATGTGATTATTATATAAAGTTGTCGCCTCCCCGTCCATTTTCAATGACATGACTATTTCTTTTCCAAGAAAATGGGAGGCGTCTTTTAATACTTTGTCATCATTTGTTTTGCCAGGACTCCAAGGAAGGTGTAGAGTTCTTGGGTACTTGTAATATTTCATGGCGCTCACTTACCTTGTTTTACTTTGATACGTAATACATTTACCATTAACAAGCTTTATACGACCATCGCCTTCCCTGTCTTCTGGAGGATCGCAGGCGCCGTGTTTGTTATATTTACAGCTGCGCTTATCACAGTCTATATAGGTGTAGTTAATTCCCAGCATTGCTTAAGCCCCCTATTTCCTAAAACGTCTTCGTACCCTCAACCTGGCGAGTGTGGCACTTCTATATGCCTGTTGTCCCATTAAGAAGCACTCATCCGTATAGATAAGCTCTTTAAGATCAGCAGGGCACGCATTGTAATTCTTCAACACTGTTATAGCACGTTTTACTTTGGCCGGCAGTGGTATATGATTAAGCATTTTCAATTCATATACAAAACTTTCAGGTGTTAAATCTACAAAAGCTCTTTTATCCACCTCGAACCAAGCAAAGTTGTTTACTCTATCATAGTACCAACCGTCTCTTCCAACCATTGGCCTGATCTCATGGACATAACCGGAATAGTTTTCAACACACTCAGTTAATGTGATTTCTTCCCCCAACAGCCTTCTATAAAAATAAAAGAAGCTTGGTAAGGGTAGGACTTTTAGTTTAATATCTTTAAATGTTGTCATAAATAAACCCCCACCCTTTACAAGTCACATTAATAATCAGCTCCATCAATCCACCAGGTATTTTTACAGTCTAAACACCTGTGTTCAAAGTCGCCGCGGTCATTCTCTCTGCACTGTGTTCTGCCGCCCTTACACTTGGGGCACACGCAGTCTTTACAATTAGTCCAGTTAGGTTTTTTATTTTTGTCACTCATTTTCTTCTTTTTGCCTCTCCTCTAAAAGTTTAACTGTTTGCCTTGCAAGACGCAATGACGCTTCTGTATTACCAGACTGTTCACCATTCATACCAGGAAAGAAGAATCTGTTGGTGGAATACATCTCCCAATAAAAGCTACAATAATTCATGAAGTATTCCTTTATACTGTCATCCTTTATTGCCGCGCGATAGACTGGGGCAAAGTACGGCCAATTGTTAAAGAATCTATGAAAATAGTTTTCAGTAACAACCGCCTTTATAGGATCTACAAAGAATGGTTGAGATATTTTAAGTGTGCTTCCAGGTTGATTCGGTACAAAGTCTTCCACCTTTTCCAGTATTGCACATAACATGTTATGCTCTGTAAGCTGTTTCTCAACAGACGGCACAGTATGTGTAAAGTAGTCCTCCTCACCGTTATCATAGGCTATTATCTTTTGTTGTAATTCGTCAAAGCTTAGGTTAAACAGCTCTTTTTCACGCCCTGGCATGTTTATCATATAATCCCAGATGTCACTATGTATAAACATACCAGACATACTTTTAAGCAACTTAACTTTTTCCTGGTCTTCTTTATTAACGTAAATAAAGTAGTCAGTAAGCGCTAAGAATGCTTTGGGTAGGGCCGACTTTGCGTCGTAATGACTGCCCGTATAAACCACACTTCCAGTATGATCGTATACTTCAAAGCCTATACCCATAATACGATGTCCATTATTAGGGTAAATAGGTCGTTGATCATAGCCAGCTATGAGTTTAACCAGGTAAGGAAAGTCCTCATAAATATAATCATACCAGGCTTCTCCCGGTATGTCAAGTCGTTTAAAACCCACTTGTTCCAGGTATTTACCATCAAAATGAACTCGATAATCTCTAACTACACCACGAGTTCCATTGGTGGCAAAATGTTTAAATAAATCGCCGAAATAATCATGAGGCTCTCTACCACAAGTAATGCAATCAACAAAGGATTCTATGGGCATACCCATATATGCTTCAATGGCCTCGGTGTTTGCATCCTTTTCTATGTGTTCTATCGAACCATAATCATTATATTTACCAAAGATTGGTAAACAAAAAGGAGTTAATAATGAGTCGGGCTCAATGAGCATCTGGTTGGGTATTGGTAGTTTACCATCTTTGGCTAAATGCCGCTTTATTACCAACGGAATAAATGCTATACGTTGGCCAGCATTAATACTTACATTACTAATTGAGCAAGCTACATTGAAAGAGCCCATAGTAACTCCTTTTAGTCAGTGTTTTGTCTTATTACATTATTCCCAAAATCTTATTTCGTGTAAGATTTATTGGGTTATTCCTTTTGTAATGCGTATTTTTGTAGCGAAGCACAACCGGACTATCATCCTCTTCCACACCATCTGTGATGTATTTGAGTAGGACGTTGTCGATGTCTGTGTAGCGACGAAGGCCGAGTTGATCGAAATCACTGTCGGTTACACCCAGACCATCAGTCGGTACCGCTGTTATACACGCGTTAAGTGCTTCTGCTTTATCCACGGCGTCGTTCATGGCATACTTTTTACAGAGCCAAGCCGCCAGCCCGTACACTTCAGTTTTCCACAGATTCTGTATCATGCCATAGTCGCCAACATCACCATGCATTGTCCAAAAGCCAAGCAGCAGCTCCGTATAATTATCTGTTGACAAAACAAGACCGTTATTAAGATGGGCCAAATCATACAGTAGTATCATGCGAGTTCTTGCTTTTACATTACCACGGCGAATCCTCTCTGCTTTTGTAGTGATATCATGCCTGGCCGGATTTGATATGGATTTATACAGATTATTGTAGACATCATCCAAGGATACTGTCTCAAAGTCATCACAAAAGCATTTACCAATGGCGGAAGCGCGTGCTATTTCATCCGGTTTATTTGTTACAATAGGCATACTTCTGCCTATAAGGGTAATACCCGTCTCGTCACAAATAACGCGTGCCAAGGCAGCCACTAAGGCACTATCTATACCACCTGAAATACCAATCACCAAAGATTCCAGACGGCTCCTTCGCACGTACTCCATACCCTCGGCCAAAATGTTGTTATACATTTTATTGTACTCTGCACTAATACTAAGCATTTATTTTCAAAGCCCCCTTATAAAGGTTATTATCTTTAATATATTGCATTACAGATTGTGTCACATTGTATGATATACCCTCTCTGGCAATTTCCTTACGTACCTCAGTAGAAGACACGTTGCCTATGCCGGAGGTACATTTAACAAATTTATGTTTTCCGATAGTATACCAACTGCCCTCTACATACGGGCTACCTGGACGCTCCATAACTACAAATGAGTACTGACTTATCAAACGTTCCCACTCATGCCAAGTTTCAATCTCTGCGGCTTGATCTGTTCCGATACAAAAGAAAAAATCCGCATCGATATATGAGGCCAAGCGATCTAAAACAACAACTGTTGGTTCTATCAACTTGTTGGCTATCTCGTAGGAACAAACATTTATACGTTTATCAGAAATGTCATTACATGTTAACTTTAACATGTTTAAACGGTGATTGGCGTCCTGCATATTTTTATCATTCCAGGAATGATAGCTCGGCAAGAACCATATCTTATCAAAATTTGCTACCCCGAGCATCATCTTTGCTACCAATATATGTCCTAATGTTACAGGATCAAATGCCCCACCAAATAAGGCTACTTGTTTTCTAGCCATTCTTTGTACTCCTTTTCTTTTCGGCTTACAATGTAGCTTATGTATTCCTCATACTCTTTACTCTCGCACATCCCTTTTCCAGGAGAGTCACTCACTTTTGCTACCGGGCCGTGGTTAAACTCAACGAGTTTAATTACAATTTGTAATGCTTCGACATCTGTATCATTTGTAAGGTTGGTGCCAATAGCAATGGCTACATTTATTTTGTTGTAAAAAGTGGCGTAAAGATTGAGGGCTTTATCCACATCTAAGCCGTCACTAAAAACAGCAGTCTTACTCTTTGCGTCAATATTCCGCTTATTATAAAGCTGCAACAATTTGTCACACCAAATATAAGGGTTACCGCTGTCATGGCGAACCCCAGAGTATTGATCAGCAAAGTGCCTAAAATCGGATAGGAAGGCTTCAAAGCCAAATATATCACTTAAAGCAATTAATAATTTATCCCCATACTCCTCTCGCCAAGCAGTCAGCAAGTCTATCTGGCTATCATAGGCAGAAGTAATTTGTTGATACATTTGAAACATTTGATGTGCCATAGTACCGATCATAGGCAAACCATATTTCATGGCCAAATAACAGTTAGAGGTACCTTTTAAAACATCAGGTATTTCCTTGTGAAGTGTGGCCACTACCTTCTCATGCCAATCAAATGCAGCCCTCCTTCTTGTTCCAAAATCAATGATATTGAAACCGGGTAGATTGGTTTTACGTATCTTCTCTATTTTAGCGAGCAACTTTTTCCTAGCCACATTTAAACTATTTGCATGTCTCTCACTATTTTTTATTGTAAATAAATACGCTGGTTTAAAGTTGGCTTGATTGTCAATATATTTGTCCAGTGTGATATCATAAAAACGATAATACAGCTCGCTATTTAAAGCAAGCACCGGTGTTTCATACCAGATTACCTGTTCTATTGGGCCTTCTATCTCAATATATAAAGCACCACCTACAAGTGTAGCTTTTATATGAGATCTATCCAAAGTAAGTGTTCTAAGAAAATCTAAGAAGTACTCTTTAAATTTTCCTGTCCCCCGTAAAAATCGAATTTCCGTTTCATTAAATCGTAATTTACAGAAAGAGTCTATTTGACTATTCATCATTGCTACGAATGAGTGTTTTTGATCATAACTAATGTCAGCAGGAAAACCGTTACCATTACGGCATTTGTATTTATATTTAGCAATGGTACCTTTAAATCTGCTTAGTATGAATTGGCACATATAAAATGTATACGCGTCATTATCCAATAAACTGTTTATTAATGGTCTCATGTGAAAGTCTGCCGTTGATTTCATATTATTCTAGCTCCCTTATATCTCCAATCATAGGTTATTTTTCCATCAGGAAAATAAATTAATTGCCTCAATTCATCCTCGTTTGGGTTTAAAGTTAAACAAGTATTGAAACACACATTTTGTCCGGAGACATCGTATACTTTACCACCATGAGTAAGATTCATTAAGAAGGTATTTTTTATTTTACTTAGTGTTTTAGCAACAATGTCTTCCCAATTAGGGCCGATGGTGTGGGATAATGCCCAGTTTAAAACTTTTTTATTGGCCGTTGCTTCATAAACTACCATAGGTCTTATGGTTAGTTGTGCAACTTTATTATCCTTAGCAAATTTAATCATACGGGCGATTTCCATCGGTGAATCTATATAATTTTTCAGCGCGATTACACTTAGTCTAACACTAAATCCGTAATTATGCAACTTGTTTATTAACAATTGTAAGTTGATATAATCCCTATTACCAGTGTATATTTCCTTATTTCGGGAGTCATTATAATGTACGATGGATAAGGATATTGTTGTAAGGCCAAGACCGTACCAACTTTTTAAAAACTTATTATATTTATCATCGGGGAGTATCAAACCGTTGGTTTGTAATTCAAGGATTGGAAAGTACTTGGAGAGGTTTGTGAGGTAGAAAGAGATGGTATCTGGGTATAAGGTAGGTTCACCTTTACCAGTTATTAGTGCGGTTACAGCGCCGGCTTTTTCCGCCAAGCGACAGGCTATGTCCAAATTACGATAATTGATGTTGTTCATAGCACTTTGTTGCGGAGTCATTCTGGCTATACAAAATGGGCATTTTGCATTGCAGCTATTGGTGCCGGTTACAACAGATAAAGTGCTTATCTTTTTCATTATGGTCCTCGTAAGAGATGGGCAGGGTAGTCTCCCACCCCGCCCATCATTGGAGAAACAACTACGGAACCACGACTGTTCCGTATATAGACTGCATACGCAGGAGAGCGGCGTCTGCAGCAGCCTTGTCAAAATCAGCAACAGCTGACTTATCAATAAAAGTAGCTATGTCCCGGTTGGCTAATCCCCCTACCGTGTCCATCACACAGATGTGGGTACAAACACCAACAACTTCCGCATGTGTTATATTATTTAATTTTAATACCACATTCAAATTGGTATTATAGAAACCACTATAACGCGTTTTCTTAATAACATACTCGCGGCCTCTTTCCACCGGGGAAAGATCGTTAATTATTTGAGCACCTACTGTATGTATTACAGCGTGCTTTGGAAAACGTTGAAATTCCTTATCGTACGATTTATGAGCATCGCACAGAAAAATAACCACATCATTATTTTTTCTTGCCAACTCCAATTTATCCTTTATCCGCGCTACTATATCCGAAGCTGCTTTGCCACAATATAAAGCGCCGTTTTCCATGATGAAGTCATTAAGCATATCTATAATGATCAGTGCTTTATTCACGTTATTACCTATTGTCTAAGTTTTTGTGGATAAAAAACAGTCACCCTTTCAAGCAAAATGATTCATGGCGGTCTCCGCGTTTCGTGTAAACTACTCCACTAAGAACAGGCCAACACAGTTTTACATAGAAAGGGTGACAACCCACCCATCATCCCACTCGTCCTCAGTAAAACAACTCTCTGCCAGTATTTTATGCTCGAACAACAACTTAACTTTTAGAGCTATTCATATTCTATATTATAAATCGTCACTCTAATCATTAGCTACGAGCAAAAACACTTTATACAGCAAGTCTTTTACCAATGTGCACCAAAGGTGCGCATTTACGCACACAGACCGAGTATCTGTGCTTTACTACATTTAGTCAATGCTGTGAAAGCATCAACATATATGTGTTTACTGAAGTCAGTAAAACCAGGGGAGGAATTCACCTCAATAAAGTATAACTTTCCCTCAGTATCCACAATAAAATCCACGGCACCAAAAGCCATGGCTCTTATTTCAAGAATTTTCAATGCTACTTGTACTGCTTCTCGGAATAGCTTGTACTTTTCTGGCTGCTGTACATTTAAGAAATGTCCACCATTTTTGAAGTTCCAAGCTATAATGTCTGACTTTCCAATGCGCTTTTGCACCGTACATTTGGTCCAAGTAAACGCATGTACACGCAATTCATACTTCCTGTTTGATACAAACTTTTGATAATAGTGCCCTGGGTTTTGATTTTTATTCTGGGCATATTTTATCCCGATACCACCAATAGAATGCTGTCTTTTAATTATCCAGTCTGTTAATTTGTGTTCTTTTGAAAGACTTAGGCGTGTTTCAGGTACAACAATACCTTCTTTCTCTGCGGCCTTAACTGCTGTGTATTTAGCACAGCCTATGCCCTTGTTTAGCATAGGTACTTTTGCCGCGACTGGATATTTTTTCAGAAAAGTGCTAAGATGATCCCCACATACACCATAATTTATGATGGCTACAACAGAGTTGTTTTTGTCTCCGGTATACCGGCCTATACCAGTAGCAGCTGTGATATCTTTTCTCGCTTTTGAACCTGGTTTAGCAATCAATCTAAGCATTCTACTGTTATCTTCGGCCATCGTTAAGATCCTGAATGTAATGATCTACAAAAACCTCGAAAGGTTTTCTTCGATCCATTATACTATCTGAAAATCTCACCTTCTCGAACTCTGTTGATGCACTTGAAACACCTGCTTCCATGTTAGCGGTCATTTCGACGAGATCTTCTATAAGATCTGCTCTATCAGCAGCAGAGATTTCAAGAACATCATCAACTTCTGGGTCATAATCAAACGAGTCTCTTCCGTTTTCACCGCAGGAGAGGTCGTAACCAAATCCCAGACCAAACATAAAGTCGTCAATATCGAACTCTTTACTCATAAATAAATACCCCACCATTATAAATTAAAAAGGCGGGGAATTCTATAACGGATACGGCTGAACCCGCCTCCATAAGGCGAAGGATTGTTTTCATTCCCGTTGATTGCGAAAAAACCGTGAATTCCCCTATCTGAGCTACAGCTTACGTAGTAATTTGTTGCTATACCATTCATATGTGAAGTAAGGTGTGCTTTTCATATTAATGATACATGTCAGATATATTTTGTTACTAACAAAAGATCAAACTTATAAACCAGGCAGCGATTATAGTATACAGAGTATTTTTCAAGACACTTTCTCTTGCAAAAGACTAGTGTTAACTATAACCACCACCTGGTTAAGTACTTAAAGGGAGGCAATTCATTCAATGAAACCACCTTTAAGTACTTTTACCGCTATCCCACCGCACCAACCCACTCGTTTGTTTGCTTTTTGTTCTCACTATATGAGAAATAAGAAGCGCGATGCCTCTATTTCGTCATATAGTTTATGAGAACTAATAAAGGAACGAAGACCTTTATCCTGTTTCTTTGGTGAAGCCGGCCGCCTCGTACTCGCGTAACCATGCCACCACTGCTTCACTCCAACCATCAATGTGTACCCATGGCTGGTAACCAACACCATTTACATTGGAGGCTACATTTATCATGTAGCCAACCCCTTGCGGAGCAGGTACTGGGTCATTCGATTGCTCGTCGGTCAAAATTACAAGCCTGTCCGGATTTAGCCCTTGTCCTGGGAATACTACCTCCGTCATCATATGTTTATTAGACAACGTCACAGCAGATTTGGAATAAATCGCATTTATGGCGGTGCCAAGAAACGTGGCTCTCATAACCTGGCTTTTCATTATGGCGTCCCGTAAGGCGAATCCATGCCTTGGTGGAATACGCACCAATTGTCTGCTAAAAGTGTAAATAAGCACTTCTTCACAAACTTCACGCATCAATAATGCCAGACCAATTGCTGCGTCACTTCTTGTCAGTTCTGACTTTGCAGACAGGGGTTGATCCATACTGCCACTGTGGTCCAACAATAAAACCGTTCGACCAGGAATCTTGGGCTGACTTTCAAGACATTTAAACATACTCTGTTCCAAAACGTCTTCAAGATGTGGTGCATGTCTGGCGGCGGATATGAAACGGAAAGGCAATACCTTATCCGTAGACATCTTTTGAATTGCTGTCCGCATGAGGCCTTCGTCAACACCACAGTCAGTCATATGACGGAGACTACCCAACAAGGCAATAGCTCCAAGTTTATTTTCCTGAAGCAGGCGTGTCCATTCCGTTTTCTGATCTCTACCAGAAGACAAAGCAGTCTCCCGTGTATCCGGTGTGGCCAATGTGCCCTCCATCAACCTGCCCCACATGGCCCCCTGTTCCTCATTCAACGGTTTTGGATGTATCAACTGAAATACATCACGTAACTTTATTTCAGTTTTCCTGTTCCATTTGGCCATTTGATACTCGTTGAATTTTGTTACCGCTTTTGCCAAACCGCGTTTTACCTGGGCAGCGATGGGGGTCTTGCCCTTCTTCCAATACAGGGACAGAAACTCACACAGCTCGTCCGGTCGTTGAATTACTTCGTGCAGCACGTCTGCCACGTAGTTTTTTGTGGCGGTGTATTTGAGCATGCTGTTTGCCACCCACAAGGGGGCATGGCGCAACTTCATATCATTACGAAGGCCCACCGCCAATTGTGCCACAAACTTTGGATCACATTTACCGACCAGCTCCGAGATACGGTCAGCGATAGCTTCACCGCTTTCATAAAACTCTCTTTCCCATAGAAGGCAGCACATGGTTGATCTGCGTAGGGCCTGCTCCGGTGTTATGTGTTTTGCCTTGGCCCCTTCATGTGTAAATAAGGGCTGAGGTTTTTTGTTTACTCTGGCCATCTTAAAAGCCTCCGTTGCTGTTAAAGGGAATTACCACTTTCACCCATGAGTTTTTCGATGTTTGTTTTCGTGACCATCGCTTTTTCCATGTCTTTGGTCGCATGGTGTTTTTCGCCGGCCAGCTGGGCAAGCTCTTTGTCAAGTCTGGAAATGTGGCCTGTTTTTTCTTCAACAAAGGAGGCGAGATCCATTTTCATTTGATTGAAGGCATCCAAAATGGAGCCCAATTGCTTACGATCTTTGTTTCTATTGTTCTTGCCGAACAACCCTAAGCCATCTGCCATAGTATATCTCCAACACTTATAAGTTAAAAGTAAGAATGTCCGGAAGGAAAAACATAGTCAGTAGTTTGGTTTCATAAGCGTGAAGTAACTGAACTATTACACCATTCCAGACATAGGGTTAACAAAATAAAGCCATAAAGGAAAACCGTACTCAGCATTTTTTCCATTTTCGAGTGAAGTAACTGAGAACTACACCATTTACAGCTTTAAGCTTAAAAAGAATTATTGCATAAAGGAAAGGCGTAAAGAGTCTTTTTTGTGCCAGTCGATCTACCAGTCTGATCTACTAACCACTATGTGGTTAGGCGGGGTTTGAACCCGCGGCCTACTGGTTATGGTATGAAGTATCTCTATACTGCACCATTTATGCAATAAAATTAAAAAAGATGTATGGTCATGCTGTGCTGGAAGGAACATAACATTGTGGAGGTGCTATAACGGAAGGGTCAACCGTTATTGTTCACACAACACGACCATACAAAAATAATTGTGGGGATACGCAGGATTTGCGCCTGCCTGTCTTTGCTGGACATGCTCTTTACGTATAGCTATCCCCTGACTGTCGATCTTAATGATAGATCACATCAGTTTAGTATAAGCCCGGATTCGAACTGGACTTAACCTATAAAGCCTCTCTATATCGTTACAATTTCATTTTATGGCCTACAAGAGTTTTCATATATGGAAAAAGAAAGTAATCAAATAAAAACCATAGACTCTTGACAGATTTATCTCGCCTGATGTATCAGGATTACATAATCAAATCTGCAAATATTATGTGTAACTTACAGCTCATCACCAGCGTGATTGAATTAAGCTTTCTCGTCACAGTTACCGAAATCTTTGGAACGGGAAAGATTCTGACGTAAAAATTTCCGGCAAAAACCGTCAGGAGAGGGTTTAAGGTGCATTAGCCTTATCTATACTATTATACTATTTACTGATGCCGTGTGTTAATCCAATCCTTTTCAGCACCGTTAGGTCTTACATAGCCATTGTTTAACACATACACGAACAGTATGCTACTCACACAAACTACTCACAATCTAATCGTCGGCCTCCTTTGACTTTGTTCCATGCCAAATTTATCAAGTCTTCCTTGTTATTTACACTTGGATCTTCAAGTACTTTATCCAACAGATAATTTAAGGTTTTTCCTACTAATGGTCCTGGACTAACACTACAAAAGCGCATTATGTCACTTCCATTTATAGCCAATTCCTTAACCGTGAATGTGTTGCGGTCCCCAAAGCACTTAACTATCCTAGCTTCAAGCTCAAGTTGGCGTGGTGTTACTGCCTGTTTTTTGAAACCGTTACCAAGCCTATCTGCCATTCGTAATTGAAACAGGGGATACATTGAAATGTTGTCTATATCCTCTTCTGTAATACCGATTGATACTACAAATCTACGAACAGCTGCGTCTGTGAAATCATGCGTGTAGTAATACATGTGCAACCGAATAAGATCACATACTTGTTTTTTGAGATTGATGTCATAATTTAGCTTACTTAATAAAGTTTCAGCCAACCCGGCGCCTATGATCTCATGATTATGAAAGGTAATGTTACCGTTTTCATGTATTCTTCTGGCGCGTGGTTTTCCTATGTCATGTAACAGCGCGGCTAACCTAAGAGTTAAATTTGCAGCTGTATGATCGCATGCTTTAATACAATGTCCAAAGACATCGTACTTATGATGTTTACTGCTTTGAGTTACACCATAACAAGCGTGTAACTGAGGCATTACTACTTTTAAGAGGCCTAAATTATACAACAATTTAAATCCTCTTGATGGGTTTTCAGACAGCAATATCTTATTCAGTTCCAATCGTATGGTGTCTGGTGGACACTTATTTATCAAAGCTGTTCTTTCGGATATAGCTATTTTTAAACCTTTGTGTATCACGTAACCTGATCTACAAGCCAGTGACACTGCCCTTAACATACGTATTGGGGATGCTTCTATAACTGCATAAGGATCACCATTTGCTTTGATGATCTTCCGCTGTATATCCACAACCCCGCCACTCAAATCTATCACGTCGGTGACAGACTTATAGTCTATGGGTAAATATAAAGAGTTGATAGTGAAATCTCTCACCTTAACATCTTGTTTTAAAGTATTCTCATGATGTGCTATTTCCAGCTTCCCCCTTCTTGGGAATGATATTTGTGCTGTTAAGTCATCATTATGTGCCTTAAATAGATAAATGGCTGTTCTAAGAGATTCATTTGTTTGTGCCAGGGTCACCTCTTTAAATACACCATATTTTGATAAGAAACTTTTAAGATCCTTTACAGGTAATCCCAGAACAACAATATCTAAATCATTGTTTGTTTTACCTCGCAACAAATCTCTCACAAAACCGCCTACAATATACACGTAGGCGGCAGTACTTTTTTGTAACAATTTTAATATGTCTATTGTTGGTGACATAACCGGAACCTTATTCGATTTTTAGTCCTTTTCGTATGTCTGCCATAAAGTGGCCAAATGAATCATAGGCTTCATTATAGCAAGAGGCACAAACATTAACAGTACCCGCGATTTCCTCGCGGAGGTCGTCGATGGAAATTTCCATACGAAGTTTATAATTTTTTGTGGCAGGTGCACCACATTCCACACATTTCTCCATAGTAAGTACCTCTTTACCGCCAGGCCTGTAACTTTATTCTGACTTTCTTTATTATGTTGTGCGCCCAACTTGCTGAGCTATATCCGTTTTCTATGCTAATTTCCTTAAAACTTTTTCCGTTGTTAAGACCTTCGACCACGATAGCTTCTTCCTCTGTTAAAAGCTGTTGTATATCCATGAGGTCCATAGGATCTTCGACCTCATGGACTGAGCAGTATTCATTTACAGTTATATCTGTTGGTAATGTGTAAGCCCTTTGTACCAATTCTGAATAAGGGATAGTAGCCCTCTCTGCAGCATTACTTAGTTTTAAAAATAAATCGGAGCATGGCATATTTTCAGTATAAAAAACACTTTCTTTTCCGTAGAAAAGAAGGTTTGTTACTTTATCCTCTGCTATGCCATTAGATAGTAAACAAACATTTAGCCTGTTTAACAAACTACTTGTTTTCTTAATATATGATGGTATAACAACAATAGAAGAAAACTTTCTTATGTATTCATGTAAAGAATCTTTTATTTTACGCAACGCAAATTGTTTAAAATTGTCATTTCTTGTCGGATCAAAATCTTTTTTTGCTATTGCTAAGCCTAACAAAGCTTCGCTAAACAAGTCATTACTATCAAGTCCTGTTGATTTGACGTATGAATTAACGATAGAACATAATAAGGGTTTATACTCATTATATAGTTCTTCTGCTTCTTCTTTGCTGTCGGCTAAGAAAGCTTTTAATAGTTTTCCCATAAGTTATGTTGCCTTTAACGACGTTGATAGTCGGCTGTTATTTCTATTCTACCTGATTTTGTACCCACATATCCTTTTTCATCTAAGTAATTTCTACCTCTTGCCGTTATTACACGCCCAGCCCCACTACGCAACAGCAATCCTTGTTGCATTAGGTAGGGTTCCAATTCATTTTTAATTGTTTTTGAAGACTCATTGGTTATTATTGCCAAAGTTTCCAGACCAACAGGGCGCTCAGAGTTATACAACGTCTCCAATATTTTAATTTCGGTTTTTGAAAATCCAGACGCATCAATATTTAAATCATCAAAAGTTGCGGTTGTTATTTTCTTAGTTACGACATTTGCGTTGTAAAACAATGCTGTATCTCTACAACATTCAAGATATCTTATTAAGATTCTTGGTACCCCTCTACCACGTACAGCTATATCTTCTATGGCTGCAGGGTCAAGTGCTATATTTAATCTTTTGGCATGAGCTACAATTATATATATAGACTCTTCCAGTGAATAAGGTTCAAATAAAAAATTAAGTTTAAACCTGTTTAAAAATGGACGGGATAATTCACCAACCAATGTTGTTGCACCAACAACTGTAAAATATGGTGCCCAATAGTATTTATTTGGTCTACCCGTGTCCATAATAAAATTTTCCATTATTATACCAAGCTTTTCTTGGCCGAAGATTGGGAGTCTATGGATTTCATCCATAAATACTATGCTTGGTTTTATGGTGTCTACTCTATCTCCTCTATCATTATAACCGGTATAATTTAGGGACTCCATTAAAGCTTTTATTGCCTTCATGTCATTTAATGTCTCTGGTACTACCGAGATAAAATCCCCGCCAGATATTTTAGCTATCTCTCTGGCCATACTGGTCTTCCCACAACCAGGATGCCCAGAGAATAGCATATGTGGCAATGCCTCATTTCTTTTTTTAGCCGAAGCTAACGCATGGGCAATCCTTTTTTTAGTGTTGACGTGCCCTATCATTATTTAATCCCACTCGTTGTAAATATCCCTATACGATCCTACACTCACAGCACCACTACAAAAAACCTCGGCTGTTGCGTCTGTACTTGGTATAGGTATATCAAGTTTTTTGCCCCCTGCCAGATCCTTTAACTTACTTTTTATCTGCTCCAGCGTTTTCCAATGAGGGGGTTTTGATTTTCTGGTGAAAAATGTCGGAGTCTTTGTTCCTGAAACACTGACGACAGTACCCTTATTGTAGACAGTGTTTGAATACGCTGGGGTGCTGGATACATTTGACACATTGGTGCTACTATGTACTTTCGTCGTGTTATTAGTTGTTTCAGCCATAAAATGTTTTGGCAGATCTGTATAGCAAGTAAGATCTACTACATCAAAACCGGGTATTGTTTTCCCTGAGTTAATTAGCACATTGAGTAAGTCACTCAATTCAGAGAAAGCTGCTTTCTGATCTTCCTCAGTGTCACGCCAAAACAGGTATTCACGTGTCGTGCCTTCATACGCTTCTATGGATAAAACATTGTAAAATTCCGTATCCAACAACACTGTCTTATTCGGAGCAGTGCTTAAGACCACGTATACCCTTGTGCTGTTGTTTGGGTACAAATGGACCATAATGCCTTCAAATAGCCCTTTTTCAATATCTTTGGCGGTCTTTACTTCCCTGTTTCTTGCTTTGTCTTTGTTCACCATTTCCACAAGCACGTACGCCAATGTGCCGGCAGCTTTCGCTGCGATCTGCATTATCATGTGTTTTTCCTCCCAAGCACCACCACATTATGATCTTTCGACCAATTTTTTGTCACTGCCATAAATTGCAGTTTGTTTGCTAATGCTAAGCAAGCATTGTTGTCTTCTCGAACGGTCATGTAACTATACTGAGTTCCGCAGCAACTTATTGCCGTTCGTAACAGCCTTTCAGCTAAGCCACGTCGGCGGTGCTCTTCATGCACACTCAGATGCTTAATTAGACTTAACGCTGGATCTTGTCTAACCAGGCCAACACAACCTACTACAACTTGACCTGCCAATTCCACGTAGTAATCTGTGGTTGAGGCCATTATGGTGTTTAGGTTGTGTTGCCTGATCAGTCTGTTATGCTTATTTAGCAAGATCGCTATTTGCATAGCAATATCAGATTCAGACAACGTTGATATAAATCTTGCCATAAGCATTTACCCCCTTAGCCCAATTTTGCGAGAAGGTTGCTGAGTACCGCCGCTTCATCCTCTGAAGCCACATCGAGCATTTGGCTGATCATGGCCACTTTTGCTTTCATGGCATCCTTTACACCGAGGCCGGCCGGCGCGGCACCGTTTGCGTTGTTCAGGGGAGCTTTCACTTCCGCGACCCCTTTTGCTGCCACTTTCGGTGCTGCTGCTTTCTTCATTACCGGAACAACCTCCACCTCTACCACGGCCGGAGCCAAGGCCGCGTCAATGGCCTGCGCAAAAGCCGCCACATAGGCATCAAAGGAAGTTTCCTTGAGGCCGGGCCCGGAGTTGATCTCAATTACGGCCACAGTGCCGTCATTCAGAACACAACAATCAACAGCACCGAAATCCAGTTTTGAGGCGGCCAGGGCAGCGATAGCGATGGCTTTCAGATCCTGGTTAATGTTGTTCAGATTCAGCTGAGAAAACTTCCATCCCCGCATGTTGGACCTGATGATCATATCCGCAAAGGCATTGTTTTTCCCCATCCGTTCAAGCACGTATTTGAGCGTGGCATCATCAAGAGCGACCTTGCCCTTAACGGCGGCCTCTTTTATCTTCTCCTCGTGCAGCTCGGCGAAGGCGGCGGGAACATCGTCACGCTGCACTTTTTTCTGAGCGCAGATCAGCTGGCCTTTGAAAACATGCAGCCGGTACTCGTCTTTGATGTCCATATAATCCTGGAAGTACTGCGCCCCCTCCTTGATGGCGTTAACCACATGCGCTTTCGTGAGGCACAGCCAGAAGCCTTTTCCGGCCTGATGGAAACTCGTCCGGCCGACCAGGGGCAGCTTGACGGTGTTTGCATCAATCGCGGCGATCACTTTATCGTCCTTAATGAAGTCGGCCACCTTCACACCGCCCTGGCGCAGTTTTTCGAGGCTGGCGAACTTGTTGCGATTATCCCGCACATGATTGGGATGATTCAGTATAACAGTTCCGGCCGGGAATGTCACGTTATCTTTTGTTTTGCAGCCCCAACCAATAACAACTTTTTTGGCGGCCGGCGGCAACTTCTCACCGGAAAAAATGTCGAGAGCTGCAGCGAGTTTTGCACCGGTAACGTTTGTTGCGGGGGAATGGAATAAGAATACATTTTTGGGCATGTTTTTTACCTCTTGTTAAAGTTTAATTGAAAATTCTTCACCGTCCAGCCAACCTGCTTTAATATCTGTATTGATATTTTGCAGCTCTTTTAGAGGACGAGAAAGCAGTGTTTTTAAATCATCTATATATCTTCGATATTTTTCGTAAGAAGATAGGCCTCGCATGGTAGTATACCAGTCGGTAACAAATGCTTTGTCAACAATTTTTGCGTCTGATTTATTGATTAAATCAAACATTACTTTGGAGGTTCTTACACAGCCAATATCCTTGGCTAAGGGGATACCATCCCATGAATCAAAGTCTGCTTTTAATACATTTACCCCTTTAAATTTGTTAGGGCACATATACGACATTGCAAACTGATTTTCATAAACCTTGTAATATACGTCATCAATTATTGCTTTGGCCACGCCCATGACTATTTTTGTAAGCGTTGGGTGGGCCAACCATAAACCGGAAAGAGTTCGATACTCCAACCGACCATCATGTACTCGATAGGCCCCAAAGTAGCCGTAGTTACCCATTTGGCATTTGGTTCTGCGTTGGGTTCCAGCCTCCCCATCAAGGCGCATCATCGGCAACGACAACAACTCATCAAGAATTTTATTCAATACTCTGAAAAACAACTCTCTTTCGTCTGCAGAAATTCTTGCAACCTTTGCGGGATTGCCAATATGGATGTGTCCACCTATTGGGTAATCGCGGTTTTTGTCCTTATGATAAACGCCACTTTTCCAATCAAAGTCCATGATGGGTTTGGTGTATGCATCATTATGGAATATGCTACTTATACTCTTTACCAAACCCTCTGGTGTTACAGCAGGATCAGGGCGTATTTCTGCCATTGCCCCATCAAATCCTATTAAACCATCTTTTTTGAGATGGGCTATACTGTTGGCATGTCTTACAAGCCCTTCTTTGGTAAACAACAAAAACTCTGGGTCGGCACCTATTACGGTGTCAGCAACACCATCGGTAACCCATATGTTCTTGTCATTTTTGTGGTCAGCCATTATACGTTGATATGTTCTTGTGGTAACAAAGGCTACGTTATAAATGGCCTCTTTGTCAAGTTCCCCCTTCTCTACAAGAGCTTTCGCTGCCGCTATATCGGCGGAGAAAGCTTTAAAGATAGATAACACAGTTGAGGACTTTATTCTCGTAAGATCTGACTCTCCATTCCAGAGCTCAACAGTATCTTCCTTGAATCCCATCAACGCTCGTGTTTTTGCAGTCATTCTTACAAGGCCGTGCTCGTTACGGTCTTCCTTCTTGTTGTTATCCATTTGGGGCGACACCATGAGTACTAGGCTACTTTTATTTACCATTCGACCTACTCCTCCTCATCGCCAATGGCATTTTTCAATGCTATAAGATTATCGTTGCTTCGTAAATCTCCCTGCGTAAACAATTTGTCAAACCCTTCCTGAGTAAGCCCTTGTTTCGCTGCTACGAGGCCTAATTTGTTCGTTGCTTGTGTCATACGCATAAACATAGTGCCGGTGGTATTCTTTTTCAAAGAGTCTACCAGTTTTGAAAACAAATGGATTACTACTTTTAAAAGTCTTATCTGCTTCTGCGCTTTTAAAAGCTTTTGTTCCATTTTATCTTTAGTATGCTCTTCCACCGGGTTTACAGGTGCAGTATAGACCTCCAACAACTCATATGCTTTTAACATGCCATCATAGTAGCCCTTTTTAAAGGCACTCCTTCGTACCCTGTTGCATAATGCCGGAAGCGGTAAGGCTTGTAAAGACCTTAAATCAGCTATTTCCAAGGCTGCGCCAACATCCTCATCACTTTCCAGAGTTGGTAGGTTTTTACTCGCCTCGTTTGCCTCTTCTAATGCCGTGGGATCTACTGTCATATCAACAGTTTTGGTATTTTTGTCCTTATCGGCGGCTTTTCCGGCAGCTGCGGGAGACAAATCCTGTACTTTCACTGGATTACTTACCAGATTCTCCACGTTGTCAGTTTCCTTCAATTTGCCGGTAAACGCTACATTTCCACCAAGCACTGGCGATGGCTCTACTGTAATAGTAGCCTTAGAAGTCTCAATCTCTACATCCAGATCGAATGTTTTTTTATCCTCTTCGACAGTCGGATCACTGCTACCAAATTCGGTAGCGCACCTGTATTCTTTTAAAGACTTTATCCAGATAAAGCCTGCTTTACCCTTCAAGCTGATTGCCGGCTTTGCCTTTTGTTCTGTATGTCCACTGTGATGATGTGTCTGTTTAACCGCATCGTTATATTTGGTCGTTAAATTGCCGCTACTTACGTTATGTTCCGGCGGTTTTGTACCTACCTTCCATATTTTTGCTACCGGCAAATTTTCCAGTTCACATAAGTCAAAGATTTTTGTCTTGTCTGTTACTTCCCGCGTAAGATCAAAAATGGCCTGGCCATTATGTCTTAACATCTCAAATTCTACATCAGAGGCGATTATTGGTTTAAACTCTTTGAATGAGTACAACCGGGCCATATTATTATATTCCATCAAGACTCTCTTGAGGAACTTTTGCTCCGAAGCAACCAGCAGCATATTCAATGGCTTGATTAAAGCATACTCCATTGGTCTACCATCTCTAAAAGTAACCAATTGGAACGGATTATTACCGTTAAATGCCAGCACCGCAAAGGTACCATCCAGTCTTCTGGTTACTTCATCAATCATTTTTGTGGTAAATGGCTCTGCCCCATTCTGGGAATAATGCCCAAGAAGACGAATGATTGCTTCACTGTCCACCGTACCGTCTCTTCCAGACTGTAATTGTTGAAAAATTTGATTATGGTTTTTCAGTGTACCATTATGCACACCTATTGTGTCTCGCACACGTATGGGATGATTGTTTTTATTATCCCAATTACCACCTACGGACGATTTACGGCAATGTCCAAGGCACATTACTGCTGGATTGGCGTTTAATTGCCATCTGCGAAGGTAGCCTTCGTAGTTTTCCTCCCCGTTGCCATACCGTGTCGTAAATACTTCAGAATCTACTCCCATTTTCAAGCCGGTATAGAGGCCATTTCTGAATAATGTGGCGATGCCAGTTGCGTCCTCACCACGTACTTTGGTTTCTTGCAGCAATTGAGTTACCAGATAGATCATTGATTTCTGTCTGGCTGTTTCCTCATTTTTATCTGCTTTAGGGCCGAAAATGGCCGCACCTATAATACCGCACATAAATATATTATCCTCCACATTAGTGGTTAATCTTGAAGTACCCTTTATTCTTAAATATCTAAGTCATTTACAACCTTTGGCGGTGGTACCGCCACAGTGTAAGTCTCTTTTTTCCCTTTTACTTTTGGTTTTTTCAGTGATGGGCTGGTGGGGTAGGCGCTATCATCATCACCATCGAAAAAATTAGCCACCTCTTCTACGGCACTTTTGGAGGTGGGCAAAGAAAACGCTTCCATAGCCCAACGAGTACTTTTTTTTCTGATGTACTCCCAGTCCATGTCCATTTCAGGTGCCGGCGCGTCTACGACATCCTTATAGTAAGTAATGCCTGTAGCATCTCTACTGCCTTTTACCTCATCTTTAAATTGCGAATAAGCTGGTTTATGTGTATTATCCACTGATTCAGCGTTGATGTTTGTATCAATTCCTGCTGCGGCAAATGAAGTATTCAAGGTATCCAATGAGGCGCCAGACGTGCTGACAGTGAAAACAGACTTTTTACCACTTAGAGAATGCACGTCGGCGGCATCTATTGTGCCTGTTTTAGTTAGGTTAGGTGTTCTTGACACACCTATCCTATCAGCAAGCGCATCCATAGCTCGCCGTTTTTCGGCAATTGGAGTTTGCTTTTTTATTGGTTTGGCCGCACTTACCATAGAAGAACCACAGTCATTTACAAACTTATGGTAATAATTGCAAATGAGTGGGGTGATCGAGGTTATTTTTGTACCATCAAGAGACACTATATTGTCGAGGTAATTACTTATAAACAACGACATATACATAGGCCGTATGACTGCATTTTTTGCTGCCGATATTTCTGGCATTATCATGGATATGCTCATTATTACACCATCCACTTTATCTGTGTAGTATATTGCACAACAGTGTTTAGGATGAAAGTACTGTACCATAAGCACTGTTTTTTCTGTTTTTTCGGAAGAGGATAAAGCGTTTGTTCTAAGCATACCATTATATTTAAACTTCACGGCGAATTCTGGTATTAAATTACACAAAACCTTGTTAGCGGCTGGAACATCTTTGAAAAATACAGTCGCCGCGCCTCCAGCTAAGGCGTGATTAAAGGCCTCAGTAAAATCCTCCGTTACACTGGCGTCGCTAGACACTTTTGTATAGTGTAGATGCAGAAAAGACGGCTCTGAGGTTACCGTCACTGCCTCTGCTGCTACCTCTGCAAGAGTATTGCATCGATAGTCTTGCCCCACTGGACAAGGATTCATGATTATAATGCCATAATCCCTTTCTGCTGTTGTTACTGCCAAATCTGAGTTTCTCATTATAAACGGCGTACCCACAGGCAATCCGTTACAATTAATCTTAGTAATTACTCTGCTAAAATCTTCTTGATCAGACAGCTGATTCAATTCATATATCTGTCTTGTGGTTAACATGGACTCTCCTTATACTAGATGATTCTGGCATTCACTTTTTTTCTAACTACGGCATTGTAGAACAAATCAATACCTAAAATTGAGTCAGGTACAAAAGGAATTATTTCATAGGCACCTAAACTCCATGCCACAGTCGCGCTGGTCAAGTAAAGATCTGATTCAGCAAATAATATCATACCAGTTTCATAGTAATTTCTTACCGATATGGATAAATTTGTTTTTGCAAGCCACAACATGTGTGGGTTGTCAGTACACATACAGGCTGCAGCTAAGGGGCCTACCGCTGTCTCAGCTGCTTCTTCCATGGCCATGGTAAATGGTGATTTTACAGTGGGCTTATATTTTTTATATAAACTGGATATTAAACTGAAAAATAATTCACCTGAATACGTGCCGTTACGTTTTATACTGAATGGTCGTGTAATTTCGTCCGGATTAAAAATATACCCGGAATAAGCTCCCACAACACGATCTCGATGTACGGGATGTATATCTTCCAATTCAATAGATTCATTTCCTTTACCTGTGTGGCAATGCCCCAACACGGAAAGTAATTTTTTTGAAGAAGCGTCTACACACAACGACTCATCGATAATCTTTGAAATTGAAGGATCGTCAAAAAAAGCCTTTGCGTCACAAGCTTTTCTTATCAAAGTTACACCAGTGTCTGTTGTCAAAGCCAAACCGACTGATTCCGCCTTAGCCTGTTTGGCTGACAACATTAGCGAGTAAAGAATACTTCTTACGAGTGTTTTATTCCTTACGTGATTATTTTTTGTTAGTGCCAGTCCGAAAATTGAACCCATCGTCTCACTCCTTTATGATATCCGCACAACAGCGCCCAAAGAATCGGACCATAGTACTTCACCGTTCTTCAACTTATTGTCTATGTAGCCTTTAATAAAGGCGGTTATATTCTCTGGTAATTCCACCGGCTCGTTACCAAGTGTTTTACTCACCTCAGTAACCCACTCCTCTATGGTTTTGGCTCCATTCACGAGGCGTAAATCAATATACATACTGAGAGCCCCTTCTATGGCGGATTCATCCGGTACTGCAACAACCAAACTTTGTTCTATATCTTCCCATGTTTCGCCTTTACTTAGTCTCAGAGCTGCTGGACGTTCTGCCAGTTGCTCCAGAATACCGTATGCCGGCCCAATGTCCAGCAATATATGTTTAAGCTGACGTACAAGCTCCAACGACTCTTTGATTAAGACATCATAATACTTGTGTAGCTTGGATGTGTTACAGAACCTGTCACCATCCTTCCAACCTTTCTTGTTATTCAAGAGTGTTTCTTTAATTCTGTTGGCATTAACCAACCACTCGTCGCTGCCTACTTCCAATACGCCGTATCTGGAGATCTCTACCGCTTTTATCATCAAGGCGTAAAACATACAGGCTATTGCTGATACAGCGCTTGGTGATAATAGGCCGTCACACACGCGCATTTCAAGATGTAATTGCCTTACATCTCCGGAATTGTTAAACCTGGTATAATTATAATTAACCCAGCCATACTTATTGCCACCCGCATTTTCAGAGACCATTCTCTGAACAGTGTACATGCTGTGGGGAACGGCACTGATGTCTAAAATAGACACTCTGTACTTCTCCCATCTGGTTAATCTGTCTTTTTCCGTAAGGCCCATAGTCATCCAGGTAATTGCATTTTGGTATCTTCTGCATAATTGATGAAAATTGGCCAGTATCACTTGCGGAAGTGGTCGTTCCAGTTCACTTACTGCGTTTGGTATACCCATGGAGCCGCTTTTATCAGTAACCAAGTTTGCATAGTATGCTGCAAGAATATGCATATGAATACTGCATCTTTCATTTACATATGCGCCCTTTTTGACTGCTGATACTATTATATCGTTGGTCATTTTATAAAACTCGAAATAATCCACCCTCCGGCCAATTGTTATTACCTCCATGCCTTTGTTACCGAGTAAACTACCGTCAGTGGTTATGCTATGGACACCAGATTTACTTATTGAACCATAACTATGTGATGGTTTTAATTCCTGATCAACGATGGACCTTATATGATCAGGATTGTGTTTCGGATCGAACTTGTATTCACAAGTGCCACATGTTTTTGTAAAGCCGCCGCAGTTTGTACAAGCGCTTACAAAACCAGAACAGAACTCTTTTGGGCAATGGAATTTGTAATCACCACAATTTGTGCAGGTCTTAATTCCTTTGTCGCACGTGCCTTCAACATTATATTCACAACGAGAAATATCTGGTTTATCTGAACATTTCTCGTAGTTCATACACCAGTTCCAACATGTGCTGTTCTGTAATTTGGAGCAGGGACAGAGCTTATTATCCCCACGGCAGTCCCCTTTACTCTCCGGTAAGTTAAACTCAAATTCCGTGCCCACTTTGATAATCTTGCCGAGCATAGATTTCCAGTACCGCACATCTTGTGCTGACAGTGCTGGTTTACTACCATTGTTAAAGAACAGCCACTTATTGTTATTCATTAATTCCTCCGTAACACATGATCATATAACTAAATATTATAGCCCATTATAGTATAATTTATTACTGTTAAGTAACCAATTATCATCTATACTGTGACTAAACTTATTTTGTAGGTTTATTAAAAATTGCTCAATTGCCGCACTTCTTTTATGAAAACCCACCATCTTACCCACGTCGGTAACTATTTTATCTATGTGTCTGGTGACCCCTTCTGTACCAGGAACACCTACCAACTCAATTAACTCGTGGTTTGATGGTACGTTTGGATATAATTTATTTAAATTTAAATCATTATTGATGAAAGAAAAGTTTGCAAAATCGTCAGTACATAATTTTATTCTGCTTACTATGTCTTCTATAACAACGGCACCCAAAGATAATAAACCAGTTGTTAATATTGGATGTTTCAACATAGCACCGCCAACAACTCTATATTCCAAAGTTCTGTAATCTAAACGGTAATCACCTGCTTTACCATAGGGCACAAACGTGGCACACCTTCTTTGACTATCTTCTATACCTTCTTGTAAAACACAAGGCATACCTACATAGTAATCAAGTACCCTAACTATTTGTTCAATAACAGGTTTTTTTATATCAGTATTTCCTAATAAACTGTTTGGTAAACCAAAATGTAAATGAAACCCAGCAGTTAAACCGCCATAACCTGAGGCTGCATATAGTTTTATATGCTCATGTCCTCTTTTGTTTATATGTGATCTGGCTTCTATCAATTGCTTTCTTATGTTGTTTACAACCACATGTTCATCTATACTTGGGGCAGGTCTTATCTCTGCTAACATGCCGTCACTACCAACAGGATTATGCTTATTGAAGTATCTATTAGCTGGTACCACTTTTTTATCTGAAAGTAGAAAAAATTCTGGGTCACAGCCTAATGTAATGTCGTCTACAACTTTTAAATCATATTCATGTTGATTGCCAACATTTAAAACGTTAAATAGTGCTGATGTTACATAGGCGCTGTTTTCATCTTGTTCTACATCCTCTTTGAACGCCTGCATAACTTGTAGACTTAAAATGTCATTATCAACAGTTTTTAGTCCAATAAATTGTCCTATATCACAGCCTAAAAGTTCTCTATACTTTTGAGGCATTCTTATGGTACGGTCTTCGAGAAATGTAGCTTTGAGATCCATAACATAAGAACATTTCAAATTTAATTTCATGTTTGTCCTTTACCTATTTTACACACCTTACTTCACTACCCCATCAAGCTACTCGTATGCGACATCCCAACTTAATGTATATATTATGTCTGCATCCATAACTACCATTATTTTTGAATTGGTGCTCTAATAAAGAATGCTTATCTATATAATCATAAATGATGGCATCATCTTTATCTTTTGCACTACGCTGTATTCTGCCTATTACTTGTTCTGTTTTAACCATATTTCTAAAAGGTAGGCAAATAAATCCCCTGTTTATTGGGGCATGATCAAAACCTTCTCCCAATAAGGCAGAAGTAGTTACTAAGACAGATATCTTAGCATCACGTAGTAGTTCCAAAGTTGTTTTGTTGTCTTTTGATGAGTAACTTCCTGTGGCTATCCCTGTTTTTGGCCATTGTTTACTAATTTTATTAAATAATATATCCGCGTGATTTCTTCGTTCTGTAATTACTACACAGATGTTTCCTTGTGTTGCTTCGTTTACTATATCTTTTACAATAAGGTTGTTTCTACACTCATCATTTGCTAATTCGGTTAAGATGTTACCAAAGTCGGGGGCGTGGATACTTACACAGTTTATATGACGACAGTGTATTTGTGGTACTATAATATTACCACCCTTTTTAACATCTGCTAATGGCACAGTGTGTAGAATAGGCCCCATAGTTTGAAACATCAACTTATGCATCCCGTCTCTTCTTAGATGGGTAGCAGTTAAACCATACAAATAATATGGATTTAAAGATCCTACCACCTGTGTAAATGTAGTGCAAGGCAAATGGTGGCATTCATCCAATACAACTATACCAAATTGGTTCTTTAATTTATACGTTTCTATTGGATTACGAACCAATGTTTGAACCATTGCAGCAGTAAATACTTTTCCTACATCCCATTTACCACTACCTATTGTACCTATATCTTCTTTGCCTAAACAAGGTAAGAAGCTCTGGACACGTTCAATGACTTGGTTCATTAGAGGTTTTGTATGGGTAAGCCACAGCATTTGCTGACCTAACATAGGTATCAGGCTTACCCCCATAACTGTCTTTCCACTACCTGCTGGCGCTAACAATAGCCCCTCAGTGCCATTTGAAATTAAGTTAGTTATAGCCTTCATTTGATAGTCTCGTAACTTTATGTTAGAGGAGTCTATATCAAAATTAAACGGGCCCATGAACCGCTCATCTTCAATGGTGTAATCTTTTATATTAAAGTCTACAAGTAGCTGCTGTAATCGTTTAAGGTACCCCCTTGGTACACTCAGACTATCATCAGGAAGTATTGAAAAATTAAATAAGGTTGGAGGAATTTTAAAGGTACTGCGTCCATTACTGACGGCACTTTCGTACTTAGGATTCTCCATCCTTAACTCATTCATTATGACCTCTTTCAACACCCCAGGGTCTCTAACCCTGATTCTATTTGCTATTGTTATCTTCATCAATTATTGCCTGCTTCATGCTTTCTCTCCATGCGTCATCGCCGTTCGTAAAAAAAGTTGCTTGCATTGTTCTATTGACTGCTACTGCCGCTTGTTTTACTTTTGTTTTGTTCGCTTTCTTTTCTTTGTTGGTAGTCCCATGAGCACAATCCCAACCGTTACTTGCAAAGTCGTTGTAATCTTGTGAATAATCATCAGCCACCTGTGCTTCAAATGCTTGCCTACACTCTTTTATATACTCACAGGTACTTCTATAATCAAAAGGATTTACCATAACATCACAGGCACCAGATCTACAGAAAGTGTCTTCTATGAATGTTTCTTGTGCATCTTCTCTGGTGGGCCATTCCAAAGTGTTATTTAAAACATTGTAAGCGCAACCCACAAATTCTTGCGGGGATTGCTTATACATAATGTCATAGCAAAATGTGGCATTTGTTGCAATGGTGCATATACCACACTTTCGGCAGTATTTGGCAATGAACTCCGACTTACTCATAATAGATGAGGTGTTACCTCTGCACTTCTTTGAGGTGTTGTCTCTGTACTTCTTTTTTTTCTTGCCCATGTTATTTCCTGTAAACGTCTTTAATGGATCTTCCATCAAGCAACTTCCAGAATGCCCAACCACTCCTTCGTACACCACTTACTGCTTCTGCTGCGGCGGATAATGTATTAAATACTTTATCTGCAACAATATATTGCCCGACAGCATTTATAGTTAATATGTAGGGAATGCCTCTTGATATTCCAATATAACAAGTATTATACGGTAGACCGTCCTTGTTTTCATTCGGATTAATTATATCTTCCCCAACTTCTTCTTCGGTGTTCTTTTTTAATAAGCTCCTTCTCGCCGCCAAAAATGCTTTGGTCATAGCATCCAACTTCTTTTCAAGAAGAGCTACTCGATCTAAAACCGTATTTGGTTGTAACAACTCGGCAGAACCGGCTGAATGTCCACCAAGCATCAAATGTATACCCATGAGTCACTCCTTAAAGCAAATCGGGGCCTACCTTTACACCAGGTAGGCCCCTTGTTTCATGTGCTTGCTTTACATCGGTAAAGCAGGGCCAGTGTCTTTGGTGGTATCCTTCGGAGTGAAGGGCTTATCACCAAGAATGATGCCTGTGATGAAAAAACCGTGATTTTCGTTGTTATTACCCCAGGTGCTGTAATAGGCAGTTACTCGGAGCTGACGGCCGACCGGAACATACTTTTTGATGGTATTTTCCACTTTTGTGGTATCCATGCATACCAACGGAATAATCTGTTCGGCATCAACCCACTGGCCATTGGTATCCAATTTCCTGAAGCGGGTCAACAACTTGACAAAAGCACCTTGCCCTTCACCGACCTTGAAGTACTCCGGCTCGCTGGCTACCTTACCGATGAACTCGGATTCATTTATTGATATGCCCATGTAGGGCGTTGTTGATTTCTCGTTTGCCATAGTTTATGCTCCTTAAAAATGTTTTTGTTGTAGCCACTAATTCACCTATCTCCTCCTCGGTGGGGAGGGTGTTTTCTTTGGCAGTTACATTTGCGGTTAAAAGATCTTCTACGTACTGTGCAAGTTCTTGTCCTGCTTCTCTGAACGCATGATTCTTTATTGCTTTAAATGGTGCCTCCTCTTTTCGAATAGTTAGGATGTTCCTCACATTCTCGGATTTCACTGACATAATCCAAGCCAGTAACTTGCTTGGTATATCAACTACCTCCTGCTCCAAATGGTACAAAAGCTCGCAGGGTTCAAGCGCCGACCTGCTTGCAAAGTACACCAAGTTTTCGTTTCGCATAATAGTGTTTATTATGTTACTTCGATTATTTGCTTTGATGAATTCATGGTGTTCTACAAGGTTAGTAACTCCCCGTAACAGAGCCTTCTTTTTTATGGTATCACAAATCATGGTAGAGGTACTTCTTTCAAAACCATGTTGCACCAGCGTCTCTATATCTGCAGTGCATACTGCGTCTACAACTATGTCTCTTAACGGGACAGCGCCATGTTTCTGTTTGAATATGGAGTTGGCTACCCTGTCTAAAAACATTTCCACTGCGCAATTGGTCTTTTGATCGTCTTTCACTTCGGAGTTTTCCATGATGCGCATGATATTGTAGGCCAATGATATTACAGGGCCTGTATAGCTCTTTACACCTGTGGCTTTATCCACTATATCATTATGTGATTCCATTGTCAATGGGGCAAATGCTTTAATCGCATAATCCTGTAAAGAATACGCTTTTGTGCTCGGCCGACCCATCTTGTTATTTAACAGCGAAATGTTATCATAGCAAGTTTTATTTGGGTTGGTCCATTCTCTCCTTAAAGCCTCCTTAGCTTCAGGCGTATGAAACGAGGCTAAATAAATAACATCACCATCGAAATCCAAACCCAACGATCCCAAACTGTTACCACTTGCACGGATGGTATAACGACACAGCTCATCGTCGGTGATTTTTACCTTTTGCGGGCGAATAGACATGAAGCCTAAGCAAGGGAATCTCTCCACAAGTACAATGTCGTCATTATTCACTTCCAGTACATCCGCCATTGATCTGTGTATCTCAATGGTATTCTTTGGAAGGCTGTTACTCAAAGTAGCCACCGCTTTTGCAGAGAACGGGTAGCGGACGGCCATTCCGTAAACACTCAAATCCCCTTTCTTCGTTGATAACGATAAAGCTGTTCTGCCAAAGTAAGCGAATATTGAATTCATCAGCAGTTTGTGGTTTATATCCACAGTTGGGGCCGCGGCGTAGCGGTAACTTAACAACAGGACATTATTTATGAGGGTGGCTGTATCACTTAGGCCGTAATTACCAGTATCGTGCCGCCATGATTTTCTTAATGGCGCAGACGGTATGTAAATCTTGTCACTTTGTACAACAATTTGGCCTGCCGCTGCTGCAACTTCCGAAGGTAAAGGACCCCCTTCATATGCAATCTCACCATTTTCTTGTATGCGCACTTCAAAAGTAATGGGTAATTGAAGAACGAAACCTTCTTTATAAAAATTCTCATCTACCACCGTACCAACTATATTTTCTTTTGGTACAATTGTAGACTTGGATACATCTACTGGTAATACTTTGCTGAACGGTACAACATATTTACCTTCTGGCAGCTCGCCGCGTTTTGCTTTAAGTATGTCCAGCTTCTCTTGCAAATCATCCGCCCCTTGTGCGTAAGACATTACCTCATCAACAATGGCATTATCTTTTCCAAAGCGTGTTGTTAACGCACGCAGTTCTACTGTGGAGAACTTCAACCCGGCGGTTCTTAACCCCCTACCGTTGGTCATGTTGGTATCCGCTTTGGTCCAAAGCATGTCCTCTACATCATGTGTGACCCCCCAAAATACTTTTCCTGCCACACAATTGAACTTTCCGGCATAAGTGTCACATTCCCATGTGCCATCCTCTTTGAATCCCTTTTCTTTAAGGGCTGCCGGCAATGCTGCTATGTCCACAGTAACGTTATCAGCTACTATGGTGGGCTTTTCGTCATTTAAATTATTAGACAGGGCCTCAATAACCTGTCCGTAATTCTTCCTCTTTTGTACTGCTCGTGAAGAAACGATCACATCAATTTTACGCTTTTCCCCGGTTCTGGGATCAACCGCATAACCAAGATCTTTTAATCGAATTACCCCTTTGTTTGCGGATAAATTAGTGAGTTTGACCCCATCCTTTAATTTACGGGTTAGTGCCACTATAACACTGAATGAGGGAACTTTCTTTCCACCTACATTCGTTACAATGTTGTTTATTTCAGAGACCACTGCTTTATCAGCTATCTCTTTGAATGTGGTTACTTCACCATCTGTTGCCACAGAAAGCACGGCGCCCACTTTCAATGAATCCCCTTGTTTTACAGACAGTGTTCCAAACAGCTGGTACCTCTTGTTGTAAGTCACACTTTTGTTTGCGTGAGAAATATCCATCATCAATTGATCTTCCCATACATCAGGAATGTCAACGAATACAGTGAACAGATTCCAGCCAGAGCGTGTAATACCGTGGTCGGCCAGATACTTGTTTGAATCAGTCATAATTAACGGGGATTCATCTCCTCGCATGCCCAAAGTGGAATAAAGATTCCTTTGGGGGTTATGATAGCTTAAACCGAAAGGTGTAAGCCTCCGTAAATCCACGGTCAATATGTAGTTTTTCGAGGACAGCACGCCGTCAGATAAGCCCATGGTGGACCAGCCTTTGGGAAAATATTTATCTGCTTTTGCCATTTGGTAAGCATGACGTACTTTTGGGTTTGAACCGGCAAACTCTGGGTCAACAATTATGAGTCTTTGATTCATAGCAAAGCTATTCATATAAGTCTCATGCAACGGATAGTCATTTATGAGGTTGTTTATTGTACTTTGCAGATTCTTGATGGTTATAGCTACTGTGCCCCATTTTACCCCGGTGGCTAACTGATAAATAAAAGGCACTTGTTTTTGCAAGTATTGTGGAATGAACTCTGGACATACTTCAAATATTATTTTGGAAATAATACTCAAATAATCCAGGATCTCTCCTGCTGGTTCCAGCAGGTGGTTTCCTAAACTACGTTTAACATCATTGTGCTTTATCAGCAACACTCCATTCTCTGTGAATGGTAACGGGATATCAATGGAGTGCTGTGCCCCCTCCATATCATTCACGTACAACCATAAGGTATTATCCAACAATTCGTGTTTGAATCCTGCTGGCGTTTCCAATACCTTGGAACCGATGTTATTTAACATCCCATTTCTTAAACTTGACGCAAAAGTACTTGTAATGTCACTAACCCGTTTATTAATCAGTTCTATCACGAAAGACTACCTCCACAATGTGAAAAATTACTTGGTATACAGCATTCAGATACACTGTACTGGACCTGTATTATATGTAACAATTCATCCGATTTAAAGTTTACTTAGATCCTCCTTCCATTGATCTGTTTCTCTAATGATGCTAGCCGCGCTGCGACCATTTTTTAACTGTTCACCTCTTGTTACATATTTAATATACTCATAAGCTTGTGTAAAACAAACCTGTAATAACAAACTCTTGAAAAGTACTTCCTCAAAGTGACTTTTAAGCATTCCGTGATTCAATGAGAGTTTCTGTAAGAGTTGTTGGTAAGGACCATTAAGTGCCACTATCTGCGGAGGAAAATCAACCTCGTTAATAATATTAATTAGTCGATGTGCTACCACCAGCTGACCAAACTTCTCACCTATTTTAGCAAGTTGTTTTTCTCTTGGCAATAGCACAAATTCACTAATGTCCTTTAAAAGGTCAGCGCTGATAAAGTTCGACTTAGGGCTTTTTCTACTTGATGCCCAATTCAATAATAAATACCTTGTATCTTCTGGATGAAGGATACTTTTTGCCCAACACAGCTGTTCAAGAATAGATATTTTACTGAGATCGACTGCAGCTGCTGGAGCTAGTACCACTTTCGGTATTTCGATTAAATCTTTCCTATCCGTACTCCTCATAATTAATTCATTTAAAAAAGAAAGATTTTTACGCAACATTTTTATGACAGTAGACGGTGGTGTCTCAAAGGGGACAATATTTAAGACACGTTTCTTTTCACAACGACCACCAGAAGACTTATAACCGAAACGATCAAAAAATATTGTAACCTCCTGGACGGCTCCGAAATCCTCCATAAGTATGTGGTCTATTTGGCTTACATATCCTGTACTACCCGTGCAAGGGCCCATGCTACGCAGTAAACTGCTACCAAGTATCTTTATTTTGGCGCCTATCGTGAACATTGTTAATTCCCCTCATGTTAAACAGTAAGTTGTACCAGCTCATCATAATAATCAGGCTTTTTCCCTGCTAGCGCAGGCCTTATACAGCCGTTTATACAATTATGGTAGCTTTTTTTATATGATCCCATGTACAAAGTTACTTGTTGCTGTAGTAGTGCCTCTAGAAAGCGCAGCTCGTTCAATACCTCACTTCGTGCTTTAACAGTAGTTAAAGTATTAACCATGTTTTTAGTTAAGTCGTCTAAACTACTTTTGGCAATAACGTCCTTGAAGATATTTAATATAAAGTTTGGGGTTTTAGGCCAAAAATTGTAGTTATTTAATTTATTGATGTGATTTAAAAACATTACTTTTGACAAAACAAAAGCCAAAAAGTCTAAATCTGTTACGTACTTTAGATTTGCGTTACCTTCATTTGTTGGCTCATATACAACGATGTTGAAGTCAACACCGTTGGCATTTGCCACCGCTTCAATAAGTTCTTGCAACTTTGTATCTGTAGCCCATACAAGAGGTATTGTTATAGCACAATAATCCAAACGTGGTTTACCCGTTTTTCCACGTTTTATCACCACTAATTTGCATCGGACCAGACATGCCTGCTGATCCATAGTCCGTTCCATGTGTGAAAAATACATTACTGATCCTGGACTGAAAAGACCACATTTTGGATCTCTAATACTTACTATTTTGGTTCCAGGCTCATAGAGCGCCGTGTATATCATTTAAACCTCCTCAAGTGTTTCCACTCTGAACCAATCAAGTGGACTGGCTTCCGATGTAGCTGAAAGAGACTTACCCGCTGTATAGGCAGTGATACTTTTTATTCTTGGGGTTACATACAATCTACTTTTTGTACAAGGATCTTTGCCCACTCTTTTTACTGCTAATGCGATTCGCAATCCAGTAGTGTCTAGATCTGCCGTTTCCAAGACAGAAACCACATCTGTAATTGCAACTGTTTCTTCTGACAGTACTTTCCTGACTGCCTCAGTGTCTCTTTTTATAATTGAGAACAGGTTGTCATCAACTACCCCCAACAATCTCCCAACGAGATCAGGTTTCGTGATGTTCTTCCCGTATTGGGTTATTCTCGTTAGTTTCTTCTCAGCCATTATGTAGTCTCCTTCAAGTTAAGCAAAATGCATTTCTTCTGTCTCTGGAATTGTGTCCAGCATTTCCTTTGCTTCAGAAAGCACTTCATCATCTACGGTGGATTCATCAATAGTTAGCATTGTCTTAATTTCGTAACCGTAGATAATATATATTTGTTCTATGTCTATTGCCGCGGTCGCATCGCCGTCAAAACCCGACACTAACTCCTGAATCTCTTCGGCAACACCCAAGACACCTTTGCTTTTTACCTCAAAGGCACCACCGGTTTCGTGGTCTTCGTCCATTATCAGTAAAAAGGTCTTTACTCCTTTGGGTATACTTGCCGGCAAAGTTGTTGCTTCTGTCAATACCCCATGTAGTACTCCATAATCCAGACTATCAACAGCTGGATACTCAATTAAGGAGTCTGCTGCCTCAACTACCTGATCACACACTTCAACAGTTCCAATGAGAACACTTGCAAAGGACTCTGCTTTCGGACAGATGATGATGACCTCACCTCCCACGTTTTCCTTCAACGAGTCTTTCACTGTAAAGTTACTGTTCATACAATTCTCCAATGCTGTCAGCAATGTTTATTATATCAATGCCTATTTCAACAAAAGCATTTTTATTTCTGCTGTGCTCCGTAAAGAGCTCCGCTATATGCAACGCCTTTACTTCACGTGTACTCGATACTTTAAAATGCACTGTATTGGACAAAATTAATTTGTACACCAATGTTTTTATTTTTGTAGTATCGGTATATGTTGACATGAAAGACAATATGTCGTTTTCAGCGATATCGTAACCAAACTGAGCCTTTACGTGTGCTTTCACATACTGTTTTATATTGGCGTGGTGTATACCCGCTTTGTACATGGAAGTATACCAAGCGGGTACAACATTGTATCGATTGAAAGACCTTGTACATACGATCCTTCCATCATGGAGAAGCATGATTAAATGAAGATCAACAAGGTCAGGCGTTTGATCCGACTGCGATTCTTGCATTTTCTGTTCCTGTGTAGAGTTTTGTAAACTCATCTATTGGTAACGTAATAAACTCCTTTATTGCTTGCCAGTACCATTGGTAGCCGCCAGAAGTCCGCCGTAAGAATTCAGGATGATATTGTACACCAAAACACAATGTTTTCGGATATAGTATAGCCTCTACTTCCTGGTCATTATAGGCCTCCTCCATATCAGCAGTGCCGATGTACGTTCTGGATCTCCTTTGTGTAGACCACCCAACCACATACCCGCCTTCCCCCGGAAGACACATTTGGTGATGGGTTGAGGACACTTTGATTATTTCTTCGGTTCTGTGGCTGGAGAATGTATGCTCTACTCCGTGGTTGGTTATATGATGCATCATCCGTCCACCGGACATAACGTTGATGAATTGACTCCCACGACAAATACCTGTCATACGAATATCATGTTTACGGGCGTGGTTAAATACCTCTTTTTCAAAAGCATCTCTGGCAGGGTGGTCAACACAATAGCCCTTTGGACTCGTATCACCATATAATTCAGGGCTGACATCAGCACCTCCGGTGAACAATACCAAGGAAAACTCTTCGGGTTTTTCAAAGAAGTCTTTGACCTCTCCTACTATTGTACCAAGACCCGATACTGCGTAACCGTAGTCAATTGATCCTACAACAAGTATCTTTTTATTTAATAAATCGCCAGTCATGAATACTCCTTAATCTTCCGGCAAATCGGGGACTGAATCCCCTTTCGCGGGTTTCGTGTTGACAGTGGTGTAACACACATCTATTACTTCTGCCACTGGAATAATTCGTTTAATTTCTGAATCAACGAAGCTTACAATGTAACACGGATCTGGGTATACCCGCTTCGGATTGTCAATTGCCGGAAAGGTTATTTTGTTAACCGCAGGGCAATCAGGCACGAGGTTACCCCCAGTCGTGCCGTTCGCATTGTATTTGAATATTGGTGGTTGATCCACGATAAAATGTTGCGGCATACCTTGTGGAACGTTTTTTAGAGAAATCGAGATGATTTTCTGTGTACTTGCCATTTTGTTTTTTCTCCTTACTATGTGTTAAGATAAAGTAGTACTACCCAACCAGCCGCGAAGCGGGAAAAACACCACCCACTTACACAGGCCAATACCCGTCGGCCACCTTCTCAAGTTGCGCTACTTCACGGTTAAACACATACATCATTGCTTTAACGCTTTTCCCATCCGCTGTGGTAACTTCCACCTCTTTCCTGTTGTATAGATTATTGACATTATCAGGACCGCGGTAACCTTCAATGGAATCCAACCGAGCAAGTATTTCTTTCCTTTTATCATCAGGGTACTGATGCAACTCTCCCGCTATCTCTGTGTCACCATCGAGAACCACCGCTGGATAACTACCACCCACACTATACATAGTTCCTTTTACCTTTGCCTGGGTAACAAAACTACGCATCCTATTGAATAGGTGCGCATACCTGCCGCCAACTTTTAGTGTACCATATACAAACACTTCCATAATAATCACTCCTTTAAAATATGGGCTCTGTCTGTTGAGCAGACATAATTGCTTCATGCAGTGCACTACTAGTACTGCCTTTGGCATTAACCCCTTTCCGCACGGGGACTTTGCCATGTGATGATTTACGTGTAAGGTACTTGCGTGATATATGATTAGACCAACCATCCTGCGTAAGTATATGCACATACCGTTCTAATGACATACTATTGCTCGATGTAAACTCACTTGCCAAGTAGATGGCTTTATCCTGACAATCTTTATATGCCCCAGGAACAACCTCCAATACTTGCCCATTATGGTCCATTACCATGCAATTACATCTTAGATTATTTGAGTGGTCTATGACGCTGTACGCGTTTATATCGGGTTTAGCTACTTTTACTAACAGCACCTTTAAACCGTACATATTTACAAAAACAAGTGCATCATTATTTCGACGTGTTACCCATTTTGATGAGGCCTCAAAAGCCTGCCACATCAGCTTATGGTCTGAATGACACGTAAGTATAGTCAGCGTATCACCGGGATCAGTGCCTGCGATCAGGTTTCGTAACGCTGTTCCGAATACAAACGTGTTTGGCAACATGAATTCTATTGCCGAGTCAAACCTTTCATTTATACTTTCTATTAATCCGGGCGCATCACATGGTGTGCACATAACATTCCTTGGCTTATACCGCTGTTGTTTTTATCGAATTATCTGTTATTACGATTTTTTCTGCTGATGGTTTAAAGTCCACATCATCCATATTAACAGAAGCTACCACGTGTTTTAGCATCCACGCTTTTATCCCAACATGTACCGGGGTGCTATTTCCTTCTGCACGTGCCCGACTTACGGTGTCTTTTATGTCGGACAATTTCAGTTTTGTGATGACAGTGGTTTTTCCTCCCAAACTGTCATAACACACAGACCATCTTGGTGTTATGTCACTATCAGCGACCTCTGATTTACTTTGATTACCAAAAGAATTTACTCGGTTATCTATCATTAGTTACCTCACGGATACTGCTGCTATTTGCTGGACATTTTCGTTTACCGGCGCTGCCTGGTTATCAAGAATGAAGTTTCGGAGCAGAGCAGTATCACTCAGTTCTTCTGGGTGCCATTGTACACCACGTACGCGTACACCGGGCCAATGGTGGAAGTCTGCCGCTTCTACAACTGCGAAACCTTCTTTGCTACTTTTAGCGGACAAACCTCTTTTTGTAGCGGCAAGAACCTCTACATCCCCTGCAGACCATGAATTTTTATGTAACTGTACAATCACACCTTGATGATGCATGCTGTTTACCGCAATTTTTGCAATGGCCTGCTGTGCGCCGTTGTCATTATATAACTTATGCAAGTTGGCAATTACAAAGTGGGATTCTGATGCTCTGGGAACACTTTGGCTTGTTTGGGTATGCATACCGATATCTTGCATATAAGACATGCCCACATCATTAACAAGCATGGCCTCTCTTGCCATTAGTTGGAAACCGCGGCATATGCCAAATATCGATTTTCCCTGAACAATAAAAGCCTTAAACAGTGCCCGTTCGAATATATCCTTGTCCTTATCGCTGCCCAAACAGGCGTCATTGTCTTCCCCATAATATATAGGATCGATATCAATTCCGCCGGGTAATAAAAGGGTCTGGCATATTGATGCCATTACCGCGGGGCTATTTTCGGGTGTTATTAAGATTGGTTCAAAACCTGCCTTGGCAACATAAGCCACATAAGCAGTGTTAAGTTTGACCTGCGTTTCTCCTTTACTTACAGGAATACCTACATACATAACTATCTCTCCTTTATACGGCCATTTCAAGCCAGGTTTTTTGTAAATCATTGCTAAGTTCTTTGTCATACACGGATGCCAGATAGAACCTTGAATCTTCACTTAATACAGCGTAAAGATGTGTATCCAAGATGCTTTTGGCTGCTTCTACATCCCCATTATTTATCGTATTAATAATGGTATCTTCTCCAATATCCGCTATCAATCCTTCATGCTGCCCAGATTGAATTAATGCCAGCGCATCTTGTGTGAGGCTGTCAATAAGCATTACCAACATTGGACTCTTCATCCAGAAATTGGATAATACCCTGTACTCAATACCATAATGTGTCGGTCTGTGGCAACCTGCACTACCGTATAGCTGCCTTCTGGCGATAGCTGCATCGCCGGAATCCAGCATGGTTGAAATAATCCCATGTAGTGTGTCCATGGTTTTTACAGCGGCCAGTTTACCATATGGATCAAGCAGAAAGTCGTTACCATCGCCTGGAACATGTCCGACATGTACGTGACCACCACAACTACGTAGGTTTGGGTTTTCTGCCGGCATTTTTTCGTTAACTTGCAGCGTCCAGGCGTCAAAATCTGGTGTACAACCAAATCTCTGTGCGTCCGGATGCTCCAACTGTTTGTCGTCAAATATAGCTGACGGCTCGGCTGCTATGGTATATCCTTTCGGTATATTTTCGAAGATGTCCGCGAAGGTGGCCCTCAAAATATCTACGAAATCCTCTCTTTTACTCGCCACTGGACTACTGAATTCCAACGCCACATTATCTACCTGAAGGCCGGCGCCGTTTGGGAGACCATACGGCTCTTCTTTTGTGCCCGGTATAATTCCTATGGCTGATACCAATTTACCATTTTCATCTTTTAAAAAGAACTCAGGATCACACCCTATGGTGTGACGTACTTTATTGTTATCCATGTATTGTTTACTTTCCTCCATCTACCACTGTTTTATTCCAGGCGGCAATCTCTGCTCTGTTGCTTTCAATCATCAATAATTTCCCTACTTCGTTGTTTAAAGCTTTTACTGGGCTGGTACCATTGCATAATGACACTATACCCCCACAGGAATGAAACACACCGCAACTCTTATCATATGCTTCACTCATTGGATGTATGAATAAGTCTTTATGATGTCTCAGTAATATAGGCAAAACACTACCCACAGAAAAGGCGTAACTTGCGTCCGTTTGCTGATTTCGGTAGATCGAAAATTCTCTTATTATGTTATTTACTTCTTCCATCGAATTATCTTTGAATTTTGGTATAGCTTTGAGTCCATGGGCTATTCTTATAATCAATGTTAAAATAGATAACAAATGTGGACTTTTGATCCATTCTCCGGACCCATTTAATAACCACACTGAGGTCGTAGCTTTATCCTTTTCTGCTAATTTATAATCCACCCCTACTATTGTGGATTTAGAAAAACCTAGGAATTCTTCGTATATGTTTAACATACGTTTTCCGGTAAATAAAACATCTTTTGTTAATAATTTATTGGCGGTGTAATTATCAGAGCATATCAAAAGACGTAATCTTTTTAAATCTACCACTGACGTGTCGTTGTGGGCACGTGTGGTATACCCAGTGCTCATATCGGGGTGTAAGGCACCTCGTATAACGTCATGTAAATAATCCCTACATGTTGACCACCCACACACCTGTTTACTACCATGTCTTACGGAACTGACGAGAGCAAACTTTAAAGACTTGGTGCGCATCGAATAAGTCTCATTTGAGTAAAGATTTGGGTCTATTTTTATTTTAGCCATTCACCTGCCCTCTTATTTAATTGTTCATCACAGGTAATCCCTATGCACAAACTTACGATGCCGCTTTTATTATGAAAATTGCTTATAGCCATTGGCTGCAATGTGTATATTTTGTCCCAACCATCCCCAAATAATTTATCACGGTGAATGATTACTTTACTTAATTTATTCCAACATGATACCAAATATTTTCGATCGTTATCGTCGGTATGTGGTGTTTTCGTGGTACTGATTAATTTGTATTTTTCTTGCAGCTCTTCGTCTGTTTGAAATTCGATGTTTTTAACACCCAATCTTATTAGAAAAGTATACATAGAGACAAGGTACGGTGTTTTAAGCCAGAAATTGTTACCAGTAAATAGCCAGGTGGTGGTTGTTTCATTAATCAACCTAACCACAGAAGACAGGGGTTTTTTGGCTAACTTCTCATAGTGATTTAATAAGCGTAATGCTGAAAGCATATACCCATCCCATGTAGCTATCTCCGCCGGAGTTTTTGCTGCATCGCTTTTCACCAACATACGTATGTAGCGAAGATCAATGGGTGGGTTTACTTTTTTATCAAATTTAAACGAATAAATACTCGCTGCTGTTTCTGATAACTGTGCCCGCACAGCGTCATGTAAAAAATCACGACACTTTACATAAGTGTGGCACCTGGCATTGCCATTTTTGGGTGATGTAAGGAATGCGAACTTAATCGACACTGATTGATATATTTCCGCTAATGAATTGTCAGCGAAATGCTTAATAGTTAATTTTTTATGTTTCATTACTTAGTCACCTCATTAACCAAAGTATAGTATGTTTTCTCATATTCTTTGCTAAAATAACTAGCCGCCAGTTTAATTAACTGTTGTGGTGCTAGATACTCTTCTATATTAGCAAAGCTGTATATTTTATGCAAGCGGCGGCGTTGCAACAAGGCCCTTAACGGATTATTTTCTACTCTTTTTGTGAACTCTTCTACTGGTAATCCATCCAAAGACTCCCATTGACTTTCCAGTTTAAGTTTAGCGGTCATTACTGTTTTGTGTAATAAGTCAAGCATATCCTTACATACAGGGAAATTTAACATAACCCTTCTGTGTTTCTTATTCAGTACCGCTGACGCAAATTTCTCTAATGTTACATTATCATTTATATCTTTGACTATTACCTTCAATTTTTTTGTGTTCCTTGCAACAACACGCTTGCCTGTTCTATCAACCAATATAATACCGTTAGTTATGGTTAAATTATTAGCAGAGGATTCCAGTAAATAGTTGGCGCCGAGTACAGGAGTGTTTAGCGGTCTCGATAAAGCGTTGCCTTCTGCATATGCTTTTACAAATTCATTAGATAATTCTTTTCCCGTACTTTTATCTATGATGGTTAACAACAATAATTCCGGATATTTATATGGAGTTTCCTCTTTTGGCAGGATAAACAAACATACATACGATAGCCCTTCAATAAATTTGGATAGCGGTTGGGCAGATTTAAACTTACTGTAAAGAAATAGAGACATAGCAGAATCCAATGGCCTGTTTGTGTCTACATACTCTTTACCATTGACACCTTTTTTTGTAACCAGCAGTAATTTGTTTTTATAATTATTTATCACTACCAGCAGACCTTGTTCTTGCAACTCAGCCCTGGCGTCTACAAAAGTAGTGTAGTCATATCCTATCGGATCATGGACGTCATATATCCTATCGAATGATTTACTTACTATTTTTCCATCTGCGTCTAAGACGAGAAGGTTACACTCTTCTACTATTTTATGTTTCTTGTCATTGATATCTGGGTACGTATAATGGTATAAGTATTCACCATTGTAGTAGTGTTTGGTTACTACGATGCCAAGCTGCGTTTGTAACATCATATTACCAACCTCTACATCCCCCACCTGTTGCAGAAATTTCTGGATTTCCAACATAAATGCTGCTCCTAAATTGTAATATTTTACATCATACCCGTATATTTGCTCCTGGATATGCAACAAGTTGTATCATTACACCTTGGATAAGAAGGAGGAAACGTCCTCTCTTTGCAACGGCCACAAGCAGTGTTACCGTGATATTCCAAAAAGTAGTTAGCCTCTACTTGCTTTTTAGAGTTAACGCTTATTGTTTTTCGCCTTATAAACCATCCACAAGTTTCGAAGTCCTCCATATCCATGTAACATTCATATTCATCATCATGCACATTATATAACATACCTGCTGCGCCCAGTTTTGAAAACGTCATCACCGGTGGATCAATTTTAAGTTTGCAATGTAAGCATATTGGTCCTTCTTTTGTAGTATAGCTAACATCTGTTGGTTGTTCACATTTAATACAGATCATAAGCACCTCATAAATTATACATCGCGGATATGTATTTTACACCATTAGATTTGCATTTAGATTTAGGTCTTTTACAGTATATTGATTCATGCTTATCACCGCCATTGTCTTGGAATTGTTATCTTATGCTTTATGTTATTTTGTTTGCATAACTCATCAAGCATTTGAGAAAGTTTTTCTGCATGACTGTGCCCTTTACATACTACATCTATACCCTCAGACATTATATCATCGTCTGTCGCATGTCTTTTAAAATAAGAGTACACACTGGGGCGCCAATGATAACTCCCTCGGAACTTTGAATTTCCAACAAGCTCTTCAAAGTTATTTAAAAGTAACCATATTTTATCTTTATTGTTTATGTAATAAGTTGTGTCTTTTTGTGCTCTTTTATCCGCCGCGCTCGTTAAACGCACCTTGTCGGCTGCTTTATTAAACTCATCTATCGTTTTTGCGGAATATAGCGTACTCGTCATGGATAAACGTAGCAATAGCGCATATAACGATAACATGTGTGGAGACTTGAACCACTTTTTAGATCCTTTGATAAGCAGTAATCGTACTTTACGCGGCTGAAAAACAAGCCCTTGGTCAGTATTTATATTATAAGCGTCAATATCGTCAAAAGAAACAGACTTAGTCCAACCAAGTTGCTTTTCAAATAGGTGCACTATATTTAAAGTATGCTTACAGCAGTTATCCAGTAAAGCTTTTGTTGAATTTTTGCCTAAGTTATAAAGGACAAGTAGATACCCATCACGTATACTTATTCTGTAATTATTGTACTCGCTAATACCTTTTAAAGCATTAAGATGACTAGATATCAGAAGCTCACGGCAAGAGGAGAAATCTGAACACATCGTTATTACATTATTTTTTTCATCTACGTGTGGTGGGGCAAACTCCATCCCATAATTATATATACCTGGTATGAAGTCACTGATGTCCATCCCTGAAAATTGAAGCTTGAACGTCATGTGTTACTCCTTTATACGCAAAGATCCTCTATATAACGGCTTTGTCGATGTTGGTGCTCTTCTTAAAGTTAACCCCTCATTCAAAAATATCTCTGGCATTAAGGGGTCTTCTGTATGTATTGTTAGTAATTTAGCCCCATTTGAAATAGACCACTTCCTCACACATCGGAGAGCCATTATAAGGTATAGATGCCTATACTTTGATAGACACCCCTCTCTATCTTTATGTAAAGAGAAATTTACGATACATCCAGGATCAGAGTGGTCTAATAGCTGAAACATTGCTATATGTTTTACAGCAAACATATCTTTGTTGCATACGTAATATTTCTTTACATCAGTATGCGTTGTAACGTCCCGCGCAACATAAGGGGGTTTGTTTGCAATTTCTATATCAATTTCGTTCTCAGTGAATGGGATAAACATACATCACCCATTTAAATCTGCGTACGCAATGGATTTATAGACTATTCCAGCAGCTTCGGCCTCTTTACTGACAGCCTTGGTAAAAGCGTAGTTGTACGATATACCCGATAGTAGTCGCTGTATACCCTCGTATCGAACTGCTACACCTTGGTAAAGGTGTACTTTTCCATTATGCTTTTTAACCATATCCAGATATTCAGCGGTGTCCCACGCTTCTTTCGGTTTAAGTGTGCCAAAAATAGCTTTGTAATTATCGAATACTATTTCTAATAAATTAACATACGTGGCCAACGTTATTAGATCATTTTTAAAACTGAATAAAGGTGTGTGCTCGGTGAGATCATCGATCTCTACTTTTAAAGCCTTAAATACATCCTCGTATGTAACTACATCCTTAAATAAATTGGATGCTCCAAAGCGTAATAGTAAAAGTAACAATGACACCATTTGTGGTGTTTTAAGCCAGTTAACTGATGGTTTTAACACACAGGAATGTAAGACCCTGCTTTTAGTTGGGTGCCTTAGTACACCAGGGTATTCTTTTAAACTGGCTGGGCTCCAACCATGTTTACGTGAAAATAAATTAACTATTTCCAACCCCTTATCTAATATATTTTTAGACACTTCTTCTTTAATTTTACCTGCATACGCATCAGTTGTGTAAAACAAGATAATACGTATGTCTTTAATTGGAATTTCCTTAACAACAATAAGTTTAGAAAGTACGTTTTGTACATATTCTCGACAAGTGGTTTTATGGGAGTCAACAACAAGCCTTCCTTTTGATGCTATACCTATACCAAAATACAGTGAACTCTGTGACAAAATCTCACGTTCAACTATGGGGGCTGGTTTGGTAGTATAAACATCATCAGTAATATAACCCGGTATAGTAAAATCAATTTGCATATCTACCTCATTTATCTAAATATACCCACCATGTGGAGTGCATTCCGCACATATTAAGTGCAGTGAAAACAGTGTCTTTAAATTGGAATTTCTTATATTGATGGAAGTGGCCAAAAAACCATAAGGATGGATTATACCTTTCCAGCACGTAAGTCAGCGCGGATCTGGAAGAGTCCTTATGCTGTTCCTTTAAGGTATCCAGATAGTACATACCAGCCTCTGGACAAGTATGAGATATGACAATGTCTATTTTACAATCAGGCAGCCGATCTATATCTCTATAAGAGATCATCTCTTGTGGAAACCAATCCCTTCCTTGTATACGGTGTTTCTTATCAATGGAATCCGCCCCACCGATAAACAGCACCCTCCGCCCGTCTGCCAACTCCAAAGTATATGCCCTAGGCATATAAAATACATTGGGCATTACCTCCAGGTTGTTTGTTTTTACAAGCTCATCCAGTGAGTCATGATCTTCATGGTTACCATCACACCAGTATATCTTTGTGTTTTTATTTTTGATACCGTATTGATCCCATTTTTTCCGTCTTCTGGTGTACATATCATAGACGAATTCGTCAGAAGATATCTCATAAGTGTTATGGAATTTTGGCCACCAACCAAAATCGCCACATTGAAGTATGCTTTCTGGATGTTTAGTATCGATAAGTGTGTTTATCGGCCCCCAACAGCCATGTATGTCACCACATACTATGATATTACTTTTAGACATAACTCCCCCTTAACTTGTAGAGCAAGCTTTAAAAAACAGCGTTTTACTGCTATGTGTTATTGGTTTAATCCAAGAAATAAACGCTAGTGGTTCTATTCTTCTTACAGCAACAGACCTCTGCGCTCGCGCAATGTGGACAACCATCCAAACCTATGAGATGGTAATGATTCATGGTGTGCATATTTGTGTAGTGTAATTTAGCCAGCTCTTGAAGTACCCAATGGCTCTCACCACAGCGCATGCAATAAAGTAATGTCCATTCTTCACTCTGTAACCCTTCAAAACAATCAATACATACCGGTACCACAAGAGTGTTTTCTACGAGATTGTCTTTTCCTAATGGGATTGTAATATAGTCTACTGCAGGGAATTTTTCGTTGCGGGTATTTGGGCCGTGATTAAGTTCACAATGTGCATCTGTTAGTTCTACCAGCAGCTGCAACTTCTCAATAGCATCCATTTAATAAACCTCCTAATAGTAAATTAATAATAGTGTCTTTACTATTAAGAGGTTAAATAATTCCGGGGCATTAGCACCCCGGAATTATTTTATGGCGCCGACTTAATCTGCAAGCAAAACGATATTACACCGATACATTAACGAAATCGGTATCGAAATACTTATTGGCCTGGGCGAGAAAGGCAGGGATGTTCTTGGCGATGATGCCCGGAAGATACTTTCCGGCGGAATTGGTTACCGAGGTTTTACCCGCGAAGGTGATGCCGTCTGTGAGGCCACGAAGAACGGCGGCGAAGCGGGCGCGGTCCTTGGTAAACATCAGGGGCTCGTCGGAGGGATGCCGCTTGGACCATCCGAAGTAGGTCTTGCCGCCGTGTTTGAATGCCACCATGGTGGCCAGGGGCTCTCCCCGCATGAACTCGTAGTCTGCACGTCCCGTGGCCGGATCAATGATTTTGGCCAGGCTGGGCTCGGCGCGGATGTAACGCACCACAAGGGAATTTGAGCTCTTGACGGCAATGGTTTTGGCGATTTCAATACGCTGATCTGCGGGGTCAATGTTATCCACAGAGGGGAGGGCTGTCTTTCGCCGCTCTCTTGCCGCTGCGTTGCGGGCGATCTTGGCCTGAATTTCCAGTGGAAGCTGTCTTTGTGTCTGCTGCATAGTTATCTCTCCTGTGTCTCTTCTTTTAGGCGCTCCACATAGCGGAGGCCATATTTTCTTGCTATACGCTTAACTTCGTTAGCGCAAGCACCACGGCGTATCTGCCGATAGCCTTTATTGTTGTGATGTCTCCTCGTCTTCATTGTAAACTTCCTTAAATAAAGAGTTGGTTTTGTGGTAAAATTTTTTCACTTCTGCCGGCATATGGTCTTTATCCTGTATATCCAAAACACCAGGAGGAAGTGGTATCACCTTAATGTTGGCGGCGATCTCCTCTGTTAACAGGGATGGGCGCATGGACATGAGACGACCATTTCCATCTTTACGGATAGGACAAAATTTACGCATATTTTTTGTTTCAAATACCCTCATTAGTCCTATGTTGGGGTGTGCGTACCAGCCAGCAGCCACAGTGGCCACTCCGATTAATTGTTGTTTTAACAATGCATAGTCTCCTATTCACTTTTTAAGTTAAGCGTAAAGGCATCGATTGAAGTGTCAGGACGATTTACCTCTTTTGATACAAAGGCACTGTGCTCCATATAAGCAGTCTGTCCTTCAGGTTCTTTTGAACATCGGGTTTTAACCCAATACAAATATTCTTTAAGTGCCTGTTCTTTTGAAACAGTCAAACAAAGCTTTGTCAAATCGTTTGGTGTGTTTTTGAAAATGTCTGATACGGAACCATCCTCATACAACAAAAACAGCTTAGTGCTCATAGAACACCCTTAGTAAAAAATTTTTGTGATATTGTCTCCCATATCTGGGAATATATCATTACCACCCTCACCAAGCAGCTTATACATTGTGTTTAGTGTCTCGACTGTATGTGAGTTATCGGCATTTTTTGTCATTTTCACAACAAGAGATGAACGCATGTGATAGCCAGGGAGCCATCTATAAGTAGGATCATCGACAACTGTGCCACTAAACATCAGTGGCTGTGCGTTTATTCCTGGATACACGGCATCAATATCTTTTTGTTTCCAACTGAGGTGGTGTAGCTGCCAATCACGTATGGTAACTACACCTTTCTTCTTTTTTGTTTTCATTTTATCAATCGTCGAGAATTAAATGATCTTCATTGTACATGCTATTACCTCTTTATATCTGTTATACCCTCTTTTTGTTAATCTCCACAAAGTAAGTTTAAGTTTTTATATGCTGCAGGGCAATTCTTCCAACTCCCATTTTGGACAGCCATTGCCTGTATCCTCTATGTCCTCCTGGTCATATCTGGAAACTCCAGCACAACAACCGTTCCAAAAACCACTTGTAGGACTACCCTCCACTGTGCGATGCTTACACGTCCAGCAACGTTCCATGGCTGGATTGAACGCACATATTTTTTCGTGGTTAGCAATGGTCGCCGCAACTATATTAGTTGTAGTACAAAAGTTACATTTCCAAACTTGGTGCATGGTATTCTCCGAAAAGTGTTACCAGGGCCAGAACCTGTCTTCTTCTTGAAGATTTAATTGCTTGAATGGAGGGATTTTTTCTGCCACTATAACTTTCGTTACCACAACCCTTACCCCATTGATATAATCTCCGGACAATGATATCTCTATCACTTCTTTATAATGGATATTGTGTTTGTGGTCTGTAATACGCCATTACCATAGCATAAGCTCCCCAATATCCGGATTTCACGGTATTTGGTTTCTTATACCTTAGGTAGGAGCCGTCTACTATCTACACCTTTTGTATTACCTTATTACTGTCTGTATAAAACTGAGCGTAATACAACTTGGCTCGGCGTTGGCTTGCTATTATTCTTACCTACAATTAAACCAGAGGGGGTCCCTGATCTAATTTAGTTATAAGTAGTTTAGCTTTCGCCGAATTTGGCTCCTTCTACACACGTCTTTCGATTGGGGGATTAGTTTTATTAGGCTGACCGATCGCTTTTGGTCTTGTCATTCCACCCATTTTTCGTGTGCACCTATAAGCTCATAGGTCCCTATAATTTACTTTTTAATAAAATGGTGGCCCAGGAGGGAGTCGAACCCTCATGGTTATACAACCGTGGGATTTTCGTACCACTATAACTTTCGTTACCAACAAGCAGTGTGTCACCGTTTTACTGGCGCAGTGCATGTTGTTTGTGGTCTGGAATACGCCATCACCATATTTGAGAGAGGAAGGCAGGAACATGGATACTAAGCCTATTTAACCATTATTTATTTTTCTCTCAAAACTTAGGTGGGAACCGTCTACTCTCTACACCTTCCTCTTCTGGATACTGGCTGCTATTTCAAGGGCGACTCCACCGGAACTGGCGTCCCGGCTTCGATGTCTCGCAGCTATCCTACACAGTTTAACCAGTTTTTCTATTACTCACAGTATTTACTTTTGGGACGCAGGCCGAGGGCGCTATCGGCAATCATGTTGGCGATTAGCTGCTCAGCGGAATTCCGGCGCGGGCATGTGTGGTTTGCTATTCAAGCTAAACCAGAGGATTTGATCAATTGCCCCGCAGACTTCAAGGGGGTACAATTAGAACAATTGCCGGATGTAATTAAAAGCATATCTGTTTTCTTAGTGAGGCTTGGCTCGGCGTTGGCATATCAGTGAACTCATATTAGAGCAACAGTCCTCTACTAAAAAGTAGTATCGGTCTAATACGTAAGTATCTTTAACTTAGCTTTCGCCGAATTTGGCTCCTTCTACATACGCCTTTCGGTTGCGGGATTCCCTATTCACTGTTACGGCCACCAACTAGTGGCAGGGCCAGGGTTGTGACCTCGGCTTTACTCCCCCATTTTTCGTATGCACTCTTTTACAAAAGTCCCATGCTTATACCAGTTCAGCAACTGGGCCAAGCACTACCAACTTCCATAATATACACGTCGGTCTCAACGTGTATGTTGTACTGCTACTTATACGTCACTACCTCCCTCCAAGCATTAAAATGTACTTGATAATCCCTCAGTGCTTCATCCGGCCAGAAAGTGTGTTTACCATCTTTTCTGTATATTTCCCCCACACACTTTATTGCTTCATCATAGGTTCTTGTAATAATACGACCAAAGGTGTCTCGATGCACAAATACCTTAGTCTGTATTTTTGTGTTAGACATAGTTATTCACACATATTCGCGGTTACGAGGCCGTGGTGGCGGAGGGGGTGGAGGGGGTGGAGGCTTAGGAGGCATGTACTCACCATTGTAGCCATAAGCGTGTGCCATGTCTAATGAAGTACAACAAGTGTTGCATAAATAAATCCACCTAATTCTACCAGTGCAGAAAGGAGGTACTTCTAACGCATACCCCCAGCTACGTCTGAATTCTTTCCCACACTTATTGCATTTATACCATTTGATAGCAGAGTAGTGTGGCAATACTGCATGGTCATATTTCTTCTTAGCATCCCTCTTCTGAGGTATAAAGAAACTACGAATAAAACCAATTATTTTGTTGAACATGCTCTTTCCTTTAATCGTCAATTGAATCAATATCAATTTCACGTATTACTTTGATGAAGTAAGCATCTGTTATTTTCAAAGAACGTTCACTTTCAACGAACATTGCAAATGCATTGTAACCACCCGGCTGAGCTTTATGTAAAAACCCAGAATAAAATATTCCTCGATGTACTGGGTTGTTTTCAGAAAAAGCGACCTCTACAACATAGTAGGTCTTCTCTTTCCAGCCTTCCTCTGGTAATGCTTGGTAGCCCTTTGGACAATTAAACTCCTTTGGAGTCATACCTGCCAAGGTGACAAGTTTAAGTGCAGCCTTTAATTTAGAACTCATTTTACTTATCTCCTATACCACACTACTGTGGTGACATTATGCTACACAATGTGTGGTATGCTCACTTAATGCTACACTACACAATTGTGTTTATACAAATTTATGTCTAATTACATATGCTTACATATGTTTAAACCATTGGCACGTTTGATGCTGTAAACATAAGTAAAAGAGCTGTAACCTTAACCTTCAGGAGGTGTCACCATGAATACCACAACTAAAACAAACACATCGGTAACCGCTGGTAATTGCGAAGTTGACCAAGTAGGTATTGGTGTAATAGGTGCTTTAAGCGCTTTAATCGGAACCTGGGGTATTGCCTGTCTTGTAGGCGGTATCTGCCAATATGGTATGGTCGGTATGCTGAAAGGTTGGATTTCAGCAGTAATGGGTATATAGACGGAGGACGATATGAATAAGAACAAGGGTAGCAAATTATTTATCACCACACTTGCTTTATTCGGGTGTGCCATCGGCGTCTGGTCAATCACCATGTTGATGACCGGTTTGGCCTCGGTTAACTGGCAGGTAACGGAAATGGCCCGTCAGTTCCTGGTTGCCACCGGCAATCTCGGGGAATACGAGACAATGGTGGATTACTACACCCACATCAAGGGCGTAGAGTATCTCATCGCCGTGGCCTTCTTTGTCGCCTTCCCGGTTTATTACAAGTTACTCAAACCGAAAGGGGTTTTAGTAAGCGATTAGATTATTTCCTGTCTCTGCAACAATGCTTGCTTTTCTTCTTCTGAAAAGTCAACAGCTGGGCATTGCCCAGCTATGGTGCATATGTAGATGATGAGGGCTTTCGGATTAAATCTTCTGCAGCGGCTGCAAGTAGGCTTAAAAGCCTTGACTTTAAAGTCTATTTTTTTATTTTCATCATCTGCCATAAATTCACCCTATAATATTACTTTATACTTCTATTCCACCCTAATTTCTCGTGGACCGCGTCAACAAAAGAACTGAATTTAACGAGCCTTACTTTATGCTTAGACATACGCACATGAATAAGATTGTGTGCCTCTGTGGCTACACCGTCTACTGTTAAATACGCTGGCGCCCCAATATCTATACATAGGGCGGTTCTTCCTGGTATGATTAATGGCCTTGTAGCGAGTGAAAACGGGCAGATTGGTGTTATTGTCATCGTGTTAAGTTCAGGTAACACAATAGGACCGCCGGCCGAGAGATTGTAAGCCGTAGAACCTGATGCGGTCGATATTATGACACCATCCCCTTTGTATTCAAGTATAAACATTTTACCGTTTATTTCAAGATTATGAAGACTGACACCAACTTCAAATAAATGTCCTGGGGCTTGTGGTTGTAACACCACTTCATTGAGTGCGTAATGACGTTGGCCATTGTTTTCCACAATCAGAAGATTACGCTCTTCTATTGGTAAATCGTCTACATTACTCTTATTTAATACGGAATTGAGTAATTTAATATTTAAGTCATTGGATAAAAATCCTACATGACCGGTGTTGCTGCCTAATATGGCTATGTGCCACAGTTTATTAAGACAGATGTGGGATACTGCTCTTAACATAGTACCATCACCACCTTCAACAATGTACACATCGGCATCTGCCAATTTATTTACAAGTTCAATGGATGGCCCATGTATCCCTTTACCACTGTAAAATACCTTCATGCTGTATTCCTTTCAACAAGTAGGATCAGTAAATGCGGTTATCATGGCAACCGCTGTCGGCTGATCGGCGTAGTATAAAGCGTCCAGGAAATCTTTGTCTTGTGTACACTTATCCAAGCACATATAGTTATGGAATGCTTGTCCGTATCGTAGACCGTTTAAACCTTTACTTTTTATTTCGGCTTTAAACTGTTTTACACGTGACTCTGGAAACATCAATTTTACACCGTAAAATAGTAATTTTACGTAATGGACACTAACCATAGTAAGACACCAAAACCCCATTTTATTTTTTGCTGAATTTTTTTATCTTCAACCATGATTACGGCCGCCATTCCAAAGGATACCCAGCAGCAGCCCACTTATTAAGCATCTCTTCTTCTAAAAAGATGTAACTAACGTTTATGGCTGTCAGTTTCTGTGTATATACCTTGTACTGGCCCGCTATTATGGTAACTAATTTATGTGTAAATGCCGTGCGTCTCTCCGTCATCCAACGTAAAAATGAGGTTTTTGCCAGTGCTGGTCTTAAATAATGAGTCTCTGCCACTGTTGTATACCTATCATCAAAATCCAAATCTATAAACTTGGCAAAGGAAGCGGCGGGCACTACTACCTGCACCTCTGTTCTTCCTTTAAAAAGTGAGGAACTACGTGCTTGTTCCTCGTTAAGGCGTGTAGCCATACAATGGCCATCTATTGGGCAGTTATCATTAAACCAGACTTTATTGACTTCCAGATCTCGTGCAAGAGGATACGTTTCTCGTACCAAATCAAGCAGATCTACTCCGGCTGATCCAAGTTTCTCTACCAACGGCAAATTTCTGTCGTTTGTGGTAAAGGTTACAGTAAATTCCATATCTACCCTCTCTTAAAAATATAGGGGTTGCTAATCCTACCGCATGGTGGGTCTTTTGCTATACCGTGATTAAACACGTAGCCTCTTCGAATTAGTCAACCCCAAAGGTGTTTATTTTAATAACTTATCTGCACAACATTTTGGCCGTATAAATCGGCCTTGTTTATTTCTGTCTAAGTCCCTAAAAAAGACAATGCATTTACCAATACCGTCATTATTGTTGAAAAATCTGCATATTTTTGAAGTATCTGGGTTCCAACAATAGTCTCCATCAGGAACTTCTAGACACAGTTTATTTGTCTGTTTGGCTTCCCAAAGTAGCTCCTGTTGAAATATTGAGTTAGTCTCATATATTTTAGTATATGCGCCGAGTCTACCATTTTCTCTACAGAAAACATAAAGACATTTATATTTTACGGGTATTTTAAACATTGGACAATTGGGCCGCATAAAAGCGTTGTTTACGCTGCTCCATTGATAATCACTTATGGTCACTGGATTGTACGCATAACTATGGCTGTTAAATAACCATCCAATAAAACATTCCAGGTTTTTCATTCCACCACCTATGGCACCATATTCCCCCGGCCTGTTGGAGGCTACCAACCAATGTGACGCTTTAACCTTTACACCAGCTAGTGCATCATCCCAAACACCTTCGCTGAATGTTATCAGTTGTTTTCCTACGTGTGGATCGTATTTCAGTAAATCAAGTTTGTTCATAAATTTACCTTTGCAGGGATGGAAGGATTCGAACCTACGATAGCTTACGCTGCCAGAGTCAAAGTCTGGTGCCCTACCTGACTGGGCTACATCCCTGTATATTTATTTTCGTTTTGCTTCTGTGATAGTAAAGCTTAATGGTTTATACTTTACTACATCAGATCCAAAAGTAGAAACTACTACTTTCGGGCCGGTTATGACCTTCATTTTACCGTCGCCGTACATTCTTATGTTACAGAATGTGTCCTTATTAAAGTAGAACGTTTGTCCAACCTCGCCGCCAACATAAGTTAAACCGACAACGTTATCACTTGCTAAATAATGACGTTCATAGTCGGCATCTTTATATTTAACTTCGGTATCTGCTATAAATGGCCAGAAAATAATATCCCATATCCGTGCGATTTCCCGAGAAAACATAGGAACGGCAACAAATGATATAAGAGCCAATACAATAAAAACCAAGTCAACAATTGAATCAGGGGACCTTTTCTTTATTAAATAGCTATCCCATATCAATGCAATCGACATGCATGCTATGGCGCCCGCTGTAATACACCTGGCGGTATTACGTTTTGTCATAGGATATTACCCCTCACTGATGATACTCAGCTGACCGCAAGCTGCGCCGGCTTCGATTTCGGCTTTGGTAGCAATGGCCACGGCGTAGTCGTAGCCAGCGTCTTCCAGTTCCAATTTGATTATATCTTCTTTTACTGCGGCGATATAACCTTCTTTTGTTTGTTTCATGATAACGCTCCTTTAATATAATGTTTTACCGTTAAAGCCCTGTTTAAGATATTCGCCATCGAATACCAACATACCTACCGAACATTCAGCGTGTTTAACAGCAAAACGTGCGTACATTTTTATTGGCTGAGTCCCAGCCGGAGGTAAATATAAATAGTTTTGGCAGCGACACTTATCCTCGTAAGTCCAGTACTTATTACAGATAAGATTTTCATTTTCTACCTCCAAATCTTTAAAATCAACGAAATTATCTTTACAAAAAGAATTAACAGGCATTAATGATACAAACCCAACATCACGTACACCAACACTCTTTGCGAATTCGAGGTAATTTCTCACCTCTACTCCATTATCTATACACCCCTTCAAAAGATTACAACTAAGGTGTATTTTATGTTTATGTTTAAAAGACGCAATATCCATACTGTTGGGCATTCGTGCGTTAAACACAGCAGAGTTTAGATCATTACTATAATGATGACGAGACATCGATATACTATCTACATTTAGCTCTTGTAGTTTACGTAGATGGCTACCGTTTGTGTTTACAACAATAAAAGTCCACCTGGATAGATTCCTTACAGCTCGTGCCGCCTTTCGTAACATCTCGTAATTAAGTGTAGGTTCACCTCCTGTAAAGGATACTTTATTGATGAATATACCCTTATTTATCAACTCTGTCAATATCTTTTTAAACTTCATTAAATTAAAGTTGAAAGCTGCTACGTTATCGTGAAATTCACAAAACGGACAATTAGCATTGCATTTGTTAGCTATACGTACATATAGACTAATCTGGGGTCTTTCCACAGGCGTAGGAGCCTCACCATTTAACGCACAATGATGACTACGTAATTTTATGTTGGTTAACATCGGTTAGAACCACATGGAGCAACTGATGGTACACTATCCTTGTGGCAGGGGTCATCTGTCTCAGTAGTCCTACGTTTTCTTTTCTTTGTCTTTAAATCAGACTCCACTACCTTAACCATGTCAGCAGCAGTCAATGCGGTCCTTGAAAGATCCATTTTATTGCATACTATTCTTACTGCAGCAGAGGAGATAATGCCTTCTTTCTCCATATCCTTTACGGCTGCTCTATAAGAAGCCTGTGTGCCAAAACGACACCGTAACTTCTGTAAGAAAGCTACTTCTTTTTCGACTGTTTTCTTCATGCTGTTGCCTCTTTCAGAGCGGCGCATTTGGGATCTTTTAATACACCGTCCTTGGATTTCTTTTGATCAGCTGGGTCGAAATTTAAATCGCAAGAAGGAAACCCACCTTCGTTGTCGAAGAATTCACATATTACACCGACGTATTCCCAGCAGTATTTACCAGATGGTACAGTTATAGGTAAATTTACTACTTTTTTACTTCCTGGATTAAAGGACATACCTTTGGTCCCCACGGATTTTTCTTTTTCAATTCTATACTCACAGCCTTCGGTGTGCCCTTCGAGGCGACCATTTATCTCAGGATCGCTTCTTTTACAATAAGAACAACAATAGTAAGGATTATCCCCGCCTATCGGTTCACTTGCATAATCTGTATAATATTCAACCATATGTTTGGTTGTCTTTTCCATTGTAGTTAACTCCAATTAATCTATCACACCAAATTCTGTTGGCTTATTACCCCGGCACCCATATTATTTTCTTTTGACATGGTGTTTTCATTTATCGGGCTTATTTTGATAAAGAAATATTTTGGATCAAAATATTTTTTCAAAGCTTCGATGTCAAAATCTTCCGGGCGGGCCAAAGTAAGGTTGACGGTGGTTTTGAGATTACTGTTTGTCCTGACTTTACCCATCTCTTCAAGGGTAATCTTATGCTTATAAGGAATAAGCCAATCTCGGTAGTCTTCTTTGAATGAATGTACCGAAAATTGTAAGGTGACGTTGTCTTTAATCCAAGAGTAATCAGCACCTTTAATTCCAATAGTGGAAATGTAATGGTGCACTTTTGTTTTTGGAAGCTTGCTATCGATGATTTTTATGGCTTTCCGCACCTCATCGATGTTAAGAAAAGGCTCCCCCATTCTGGTATAATTGATTTTGAATTCTTTGGAATCCGCACAATTCTGAATGTTATAATCCTTAGCCAGAATAAAGGTAACCTGCGCTACAATCTCTTCTGCTGTAAGATTACGGCACTTTTTGAGCGTGCCGGTGGCACAAAACTTACAACCTACTGGGCACCCACTCATTGTAGAAACACCGATCATCCAACGCTCAGCACGACTACCCAGCCCCTTATCAACAAGAGCATTTTGTTTTTTGCCTACGGCATCTTTTGTGTAAAACGGAAGAAAGGTATCTGTTACTTCAATTGGGTAGCCATCTTCTGTGGTTAGCGCGTAAACTACCCCATTGGCAAACTTTTTTGCTTTGGTTTCCTTAAGCATTACAATCCCTCGCCTTATTTATGTTCTTTTCTACTTCTTCAAATCTTTTTGAATACCAGTCAGAAAAGGAGGTGTGCTGTTCTTTACTTCGCCAAGTGTCGTGCCAAGAGTCCCACCAAACCGCCCGACACATCTCCATAGCCTTGGTTTTCGTAATACCGTTTTTAACAGTTTTACACTTATCAAACGCTGGATTGAAAATCAAAGTATACCAGCATTCTATACAAGTGTCAACGTTTATCTTGGCGTCTTTCCATGCAATTTGACATAGTAACACCAAGTCTTCTTTTGAGATTGCCACTTATTTACTCCCCAGCGTTGCTACACTTTTGACTAATTCCTGCGTAGCATGGTATTCGGGTACCATGATTTTAGAAACAGTGAGTGGAAGAATAGCACAGCATACTGCAAAAGTTGCTAACAGTGTAACCACACCCACACAACATATTCCGGTATGTATGTCAAGGTCAGAAGAGTTAAAATCAGCTTTTTTATAAGTGGCCATGATCAATATACCACCAAACATTAAGCAAATGAACATAACCACTAAATACACTATCCCTGTCAAGTGCTCGTGTGCTACGAACCATGGAAATAGGGTTTCTACGGAAACACCTATGTTTGAAGCAAGTTGCTGAATCAACTGTATTACTTCCGGAGTAGGTCCTAATTCTATTGTAGTTGACATTTAAATTACCTCTTTGTAATTAATGGGTTTGTACAGGATGGGTGTGATGCTGCCGGATCACAGATAAAGGTTTGACAGGCCTCATAAAGCGTCATCTAACCGGCAGCACCAGCAGAAACTCGAAATAGTGTGGCCTTGTCAATTGCTATATATTTCTGTTTCCTCTGAGGTTAATGTTAATCAATTATAAACTGCTGAACGCATAATTTGAGGCTCGAATAAACTACCCTATGTATAAATATAGCCAATTAAACAAAAGGATACTTTATTTATGCACCCAAATGATATTAGACGTAACTGCAGATTTTGTAACATGGAATCATCGGCTCCTGGTATAGGTAAACATGAGAAATACTGTTATCTTAATCCAGTCAATTTAACACTTTGTCCAATATGTAATGGGCCTATAAAAGACTATAAACATAGTACAACTTGTTCAGTTGGGTGCAGTAATACTTATTTCAGATCTGGCCCAAATAACCCAAACTTCGGTAATTACAGAACTGTGTGCTTTCACCATCATAGTAAAGCTTGTGTAGTTTGCGGTGAACTAAATATAGTTGCTGTACACCATTTAGATTCAGATAACACGAACAATACACCAGAGAACTTAATACCATTATGTCCAACGCACCATTGTTATTGGCACAGCCGTTATAGGCATCTAATAGAAGATAAAGTGTTTTTACATATTGAAAAGTATAAAGACACCTCTAACCTGACTGAGCTACACCCGTATTAACAACTTTAAACATTCACGTCGGTGTTCTTCACTACCTTACGTAAATTACTCAAATCTTCCGCTGTATATTCTGTTACACAGGGCATACCGTCTTCAAAAACTTCT
>Ga0208961_1000021_pt1 | contig 95725 bp, 84 predicted proteins | sample RifOxyB3_FD_184034 | JGI IMG/M metagenome (GOLD analysis project Ga0208961, IMG submission 184034) | Groundwater microbial communities from Rifle, Colorado - Rifle Oxygen_injection B3 (SPAdes) | ecosystem: Environmental > Aquatic > Deep subsurface > Groundwater | place: Rifle, Colorado, United...
TCTTTTTTTTCGCATCTATTAATCATACACATTTTTTTATTAACTTAAAATTCCTCTATCCCCTTATCTCCTCATATGTTATGACGTTTCTTGTTATCATTTTTACCCACTTACTTCCACGATGAGCGATAAAACTAAAAACAAGATTTTCCTTGAGAAAGTGATAGCTCCATTAATCAATCTCCATCTTGCTAAAATTTCACAAATGAGCCAGGCAGAAATAATCAACTATTTAACATTGTTCGGCTTTGAAATTTATCAGCGATATATCGGAAAAGATTTTTATAGATGGGGTGGTGATATTTTGGATTTGGATGATCCTCAAGAAAGAGGGGCAAGAAGCAAATTCTCATTTGGTCTTGACTGTTCAGGTTTCATTGCATCTCCTTACGAGCTGGCAGTTTATTATGGCCTAATAAGTGACAATGAGGCTCTTTTTTCTTCAAAGGGTTATCAAAAATATTGTCAAGCAAATAAAAAACAGGATATTGGTGGAAGGGAAGGATCAAGTAACAATTTTCGCCTCGATACTCAAGAACTTGCTGAACTTGGAAGAGAATTATTTAGATTGGAGAAGAAACAAATTCCCACAGAACAACAGATAAAGCTTCTACAACCTGGAGATATTGTTGGTCGTTCCGGTCATTTTGGAATTATTGCTGAATTAAATGGTGAAACATATTATTTTGAGTCCGGTGGCTGGGTTGTTCCTGAAAATGATGGAATTCCGGTGAAGGCATTTGATGCATTAAAAATATTTGCGTCTACAGGTTCAATAAGTGTGAGAGGATGTTTGGAAAACAGGAATTAGATTTAACTTATGCTTGAAAAATCATTGTGAAAAACGGCACATTTTCAAGAAGTACTCACATCATTTCGATACACATTCCACAAAACTTAATTTATGGCTTTCGGATAATCTAGGAAAAATCCCTTTTTCATAAATTTTCGAAAAGCCTTCTAACTCGCAGAATTTTCAAAATCAATAATTCAGCTTAGTTTCAATGATTCATAAAAAGTATGTGCTTTTCTAATACACAATCTCATAAATCCACAGTAAACATTACTAAACCTCAATTTCCTTTCTACTGAAGTTATTTTCACCAAAATTTTTATAAGTAATAATTACCTCATTAACATGTGGCACTGACTTTGGCTGTATCAAAAAAAATGGAAATGGAGAAGCCAGACACAATGATAGATAAAAACAAAAACAAAAGAACTTATACAATAAAAAGATACAGATATCTTTTTGCGTTGTTAACATTATTGTTAGTGGGATGTAGCGAGCCATCAAGTATGCTATCACCAAATAATAACGTTAATACAAACGAACCAAACTGGATTTCGTTACCCTCTGTAACTAAAGATGCTAATGGAATGTCAGTAATGTCGATGCCTATTTTTCAAGCAAGTAAAAGTATTGATGGAAAAACGGGTGGTAAAATTAAAATTAATGGTAAATATGCAGGTGGACCTTTTGGTGAAGTTAATGTTCAAGCAGAACTTAATTTCCTGAAAGATGCTTTCTCAGGAGCAAAGTACATCACAATGATTGTTGATACGGAATGGGGATATGCTACTTTTTCACCCTCCTCTGTATTTGATAAAGATGCAACCTACAATGCTGTGTTCATTGGATTAGACCTAAGTGGTGTAGATCCAACCAATGTAAAGTTCGCTTATTTAGCTGCAGATGGTACGGTTGAATATGCATTAAATGATGGAATTACAATAGACTTATCAACTGGAACTCTAGGTGTTAAAAATGCTATGATACCTCACTTTTCACGCTATGGGTTTATTAGATAAGACAGTTATACTATAATTTTAGAATAAGGAAAAAGAAAATGAAAAAATATATATCAATAATCATTTTGTTCGGCTTGTTTATTATCGGTTGCAGTGACGATTCAGTCGTAAATTCAAGTCCAACACAATTACAAAATGATTACAAGTTAGTCAAATTGCCTGCTCATTCTGGTTTACAAATAAATAACAATTATTCAGATTCAAAACAGATAACAGGCAGCACTGGTGGAACACTCAGCCTTCAAAGAAGTTATTCTGGCGGTCCATATGGAACCGTAACGGTAAATTCCACATTGGAATTTATGGGTGGATCATTCAGTGGTACAAAAACCATAACAATGACGGCAGATGACGAATACTGTGCATCAAGCTTTTCACCGGGAATGTCATTTTCATTACCCGGGATATATAACATAACTTATACTGGAGTTGATCTTTCTGAAATTAATCCATCAACGGCAAAATTTGTGTACCTTAAAGCAAACGGTGAACTTGAGTACCCAATGCACGATGGTATTATAGTAGATCAGTCAATTGGTAAGATACAGGTTATAAACGCAAGGTTGGATCATTTCTCACGTTACGGCTTTGTTAATTAATAAATGGGGATATTAAGGAAGTATGTGATGAAAGAATTAAGAAATGAGTTCACCGAAGCGATTAAAAATTTGCTAAGCAGCTACATTGATGCAAACGAACTTAATAACTTCATTAACAAGTTTGAAGTAAACAAACCCGCAAAAAATAATTCAACCGAGATGATAAATAAGTTCTATGCTCAGCAATTAAAAATTGAATACAGTTTAGGTAGAGATCGTTTGCAAATAGACAGAACTATTACCTTTGCTCAAAAAACACTTCCAAAAGAAAAATATTTAGAGTTGTTAAAAAATCTTGCACAATTGTGCATTTCAAATGGTAAGCTGAGTTTTGCGTTCGAAATACTAAATAAGCTGCTAAAGCAAACCACAGAAGAAGAATTAAAAGCGGAAGCTTTTCTTCTTTTATCTGATGTTTTTGGTCGAAGCGCGGATTGGAATAAATGTATTGAGGCTTTAGTAAAAGCTAATGATTTGTTTGTGAAAATTGGGAATAATCATGGAAGCTCAAAATGTGAAAACATGTTAGGAGTAATTCACGGTGAAAAAGGCAATCTGAAGAAAGCAAAAAAACATTTTGAGAATTGCTTGAAGCTTTTAAACAAAGGAGAAGAGAGAGAGCTTAGAGCATCAGTTGAGGCAAATATAGGCATTATCCTAAATATGCAGGGAGATTATGGCAGTGCCGCAGATTATTTTGGAAAAGCTTTACGCTACTTTGAATCTGTTAAAAGTGACAGAAGAATAGCCGAATTACGGCAGAACATCGGAATGATGTTCTTTAATAAAAATGAACAGGAAGCTGCTTTGGTGGAAATAGACAAGAGTATTGAAATTGCACTGGATAATAAACTGATGCCTGTGCTTGCTCTCTCGTATTTAAGTAAAGCAAATATTCTTTTAGCACTTGATAATTGCAATGCAGCTTTAGCATTTGCAGATAAAGCGTTGGAAGTAAGTCATCTTATCGATGATAAGCTTTCCATCGCAGATATTTACCGAACTAAAAGTCTTATTGAAAGAAAGAAGAAAAATTTTGAGCGTGCAGAGAATTACTTGCAATCAAGTTTAAGAATGAATAAAAGCAGAGATAATAATCTTAATACTGCAGAGGCTAAAATGGAATTGGGTGAATTGTATGGCGAAATGAACCTAATATCTAATAAGGAAAAAATTTTAAAAGAATCACTTAAAGAGTATCAGCAAATAAATATCCTTAATTGAGTAAGAAAGATAGAAAAAATGTTAGAGACACCGAGCGTTTAATTATAAATGTTAAGCAGACTATTTAAAAGTTAGGATAAACTCATGGGAAAAAATCAAAATGCTATTGTGGTTAAAGACATAGAAAAAATATTAAGCCATTTCCTTACTCAAAAAGATGTAGTAGAATTCACAACTGAGCTTGAGAAAAGAAAAGTTACAGAAACAAAAAAGGACCTCTCATTCAAAGCTAAAGATTCATATCAATTAAATGCAAATTTATCTCATGGGTCAAAAGAGAGAGAATTAATTCAAAGTATTTTTAGTTTTGCTGAGAATAGAATTTCGGAAATAGTTCATTATAAGATGATGCATGAACTCAGTCAATTAATGATTTCTAATGGTGAACTGAAACTTGCAGCAGAAATTTGTGAGGATCTTATAATAAAAATAGGTGGTAATAATTGTTATTCTTCACTTGAAGCTGATTCATATTTAGCGCTTGCAAAAATTGCTTGGTCCCAGGCTTATTGGGAAGAGAGTGTTAGATATGTGCAAAAAAGTTATGAACTTTACAAAATAAGTGAAAATTTAAATGGTTATGCTAAGTGCGAGAATATGCTTGGAACAATTTTCGGGGAGCAGGGAGATGTTCTTGAAGCTTATAACCATTTTAAGAAAGGTTTAGAATACTTTTCAGATATAAATGATGATTCATTAAGAGCTATGTTCGAATTAAATCTTGGTATTCTTCTTAACATCCAAGGTGAATATGCAAAGGCAATGTGGAATTTTAAAAACGCTCTTAATAAATTTATCCGATTGAAAGATACAAGTCGAATAGCTCGAGTAAGACATAACCTGGGAATGATTTATACAAAAATTAAAGATTATCAGGCTGCAATTGAAGAATTTGATGCAAGCATTAGCATATCTACCGAGCGTGGTTATTTATCAAACTGTGCAATAGGGTATATCGGTAAAGCTTATATTTACACAAAATTAAACAATACCGATTTAGCGGAAGCATTTACAGATAAAGCTTTGGAGATTGCGAACAAAATCAATGATACACTGTCAATTGCCGATGTTTATAAAATTAAAGGAATGATTCAAAGTAATTTAGAAAACTATGAACTATCAGCTGAAATGTTTGAGAATAGTTTGCGCCTTAACGAAGATTTTGAAAATAAAATGAATACAGCAGAAAGCAATCTTGAGCTTAGTGACATTTACTTTAAAACAGAAAGAAAAGAGGAAGCAGAAGTACTCAAGAATTCCGCAATAGGTTACTACAATTTAATTAAAGCCAAAAATTTTATCGATGAATTACTAGATGCAAATTCAAATTAAGCTCCAAGCACAACTCTTATTCTATTAGTTTATTATTTCACTGGTGAACCAAAATAGTTGAGAGTTGATTTATTTTAAACAAGTCATCGTCCAGCCAATCAACCCCCAATCACATTTTTCTCATTTAATCGTTTCATTTTTTATCGTCAAATTATAAATTAAATTTGCAAATAAAACACAGCTTTAGTAGGCTGTATAAACAATCAAATTAGAGACAGAATAACATGAAAAAAATCCTTATCATTATATTCGCCGTCATATCAATCATCACCTGGAATTGCGATCCAGAAAAACCGGTTAATAAGGAAAGAATAGTTATTGGTGTGGCTGCCGATGTTGAAAATCTGAATCCTCTTTATGCTTTTGGATTGTTAGAGGGAAATATCAGGGAGATATTGTTCCTTAGTCTTGTTAAGCATCAATGGGTTGAAGAAATTGGGGATTTAGACACATCTCCACTTCTTGCAGAAAAATGGGAATGGAACCAGGATTCGACAAGTGTGACTTTTTATTTACGGGAAAATTTGTTTTGGTCTGATGGTACAAAATTAACTGTTGAGGATGTCGTATACTCCTTTGATCTATATTCTGATGCTGAAGTTAACAGTACTTTTTATGGTAGTTACCAAAAATTTTTTACTGATGAAAATCAACAGATTGATATAAAAAAAACTTTTAAAATCATTTCACCAGCAATTATTAAAGTCAATTTTAAACCGGGATCTAAACCAAGCTTATTTAATGTTGATATGCCGATTCTTCCAAAGCATGTGTTTTCAAAAATTCCAAGAAAAGATTTAAGCACAACTAATTTTGAGAAAAACTTTATAACTAATGGTCCATATACATTATCAAGCTGGAAAAAGAATGAAACGATTATTTTAATAGCCATTGAAAATTCATTTCTATATAATGATGAAATAGTAAAAGAGCTAATATTTAAAATAGTACCTGATGAGAATTCTATGATAACTCAGTTAAAAAAAGGTGAGATTGATTTGATTGAAGATGTTAATACACAAGCTGTTGCTGACTTAAAAAAAATGGATCATATTAAAATAATTACCCGGGCTGGGAGAGATTATGATTACATTGGCTGGAATAATATTGATCCCGAATTATTCTCAAAAAGTAAAGCGATTAATCCGAATAAATTTTTCGGCAGCCCAAACGTTAGAATAGCATTAAGCTATGCAATTAATAGAGAAGAAATACTTAGGGAATATTTGCAGGGATATGGTCAATTGAGTTTTGGACCTGTATCTCCAATTTTTAAAAATTACTATAATGAAAAATTAGAACCTTATGAATATAACCCTTTCAAAGCGAAGGAAATTTTATCTTCCGAAGGTTGGGTTGATCGTGACCAAAATGGAATTATCGAAAAGAATAGTATTGAATTTTCTTTTAAGCTGTTTATTGGATCGGGCAATCCCAGAAGAGCATATGCTGCAACTGTAGTTAGGAATAATCTTAAAGCTGTCGGTATAGATGTCAGGATTGAAACTATGGAAATGAGTGCTTTTATTAATAAACTGTTCGAACGTGAATTGGATGCTTTTATGGCAGGTTGGACAATTCCTATTCCAATTGATGTTCAGCCATACTGGCATTCTGATTTTGCTAGAAGCACATTCAATCTTTCCGGTTTTGCAAATACTGAAGTTGATAAAATTCTTAATGCTCTTGAAATAGAAAAAAGTCATGAGAAAAAAGTTATTCTCTATAAGGAAACTCAAAAGTTGATTCACGAGAATGAGCCGGTCACATTTCTTTATTGGTTGGACATTAAGACCGCTTTTAATTCAAGAATTGAAAACATCACAATAAATCCTTTGGGTGCAATTCAACAATGTTGGAATTGGAGAATAAAAAAATAATGAAGTTTAATTGATCTGAAGCTGGGATAAATAATTTGCAAACATTTGCTGACCAATGTATATGATTCTCTCATTTGAATCAATAGAAACTTGCTTAAGTATTTCTTCTGAGCAAATAACAAATAACCGATTATTATTTTTTAACCCTTCCCTGATAAAAGTTTTAATAGGTTCTGCATCGTTAGCTTTAAATGGCAGACATAAAATTGCAATTTTAATTTCATTGAATCCCTTATTTGCCATTCCGTAAATTGTTATTTCCTCATGCAGCATATCCGGTTTTAAAATAAGATTCTTGTAGCCAAATTTTGTAAACAAGACTTTAGTCTTATGTCCAATTTCTTCAATTGAAGCTTCTGAAAGATCATTCATAATTGTTTCTTTGTCGGGTTTCAAGCTATTCCGCGGTTTTTGATGTTCAATGCCAAGAATATCCAGCCAATCTTCGTTGCTAATTAAGCTGTAGAGGGTTTCGTTCGGAAGGAATTCGATAAGATTTTTAATCAGCAAACCTTTGTTCTGAAGCGTTTCTCTTATGCTAATTTCTACAGAGTTGCTACTGAAATAGTTAATTACATTTACACTTTCCATTAAATGATTTAGATCATAAGCGTTAAATGGCTTATCTTCATACTGCCATTGTGTATTAGGATTCCACCATTGATCAAAATGTATTAAATATGATGAATCGGGAATTTTCACCTTAACACTTGCAGCAGTAAGTCCTGCAAGCATTACACTAATTTTGCTTTCTTTTTTGAACGAATTTGCTGAATTTTCAAGTTCCTTCAATGACATTCCCGATTGGTAAAGGACATATCGTATTTGATTATGTTTTAGCAGGTGCTCAATCTTCTGTATTCCTTGCTTATCGTATTGTGAGAAAATTATACTCTTTTGACCGCTCGCTATTATTGAGTCAAGCTGATCTAGTAATAGTTCTGACTTTGGGCTTGATTCTTTATGCGTTGAGAAATTTCCTAATTGCTTTATCTGGTGAATTAACGTAAAAATATTTGATTGAATAATAAAGGGATTACCGCCTTTGACCAGATCGAGTATTCGTTTTCGACCTTGAAATATTGTGTTTTCAAATTCCTGCTTTTGTTCATCATCAAGTTCATGCCAATAATCATTTCGAATTAGGGATGGAAGTTCGTTACTTAAAGTATGCTTCGTTCTGTTCAATGAACCATCTAAAGTTTCAAAACCAACGAGATGTTTCTTTATTTTGGGAATTAATCTTTCCTCAATGAGTTGGGAAGGCAAGCTGCTAAGAATCCATCGATATTTAGATGCCGGAAAATTAAATAGTTGGTCGGGTTGGATTTCGTTATTTAACAGGTATTGTGCTTCGTCAAATATTAAGCATTCAATATTTTTATTAAAAGATTCTTTTGTGGAATCCCCTGATAACTCGAGAAGTGTTTTATAGTTGATTATAAAAATTTTGGCCTTCCGACAGGATGCTGCGATATTCTCATTGTTTAGATCTTTTATCGTTACAAATTGAAGCTCAGGATCCAAATTATAAATTTGATTTTCCCATCCTTCGGATTTATTTATATGTTCACTTACTATTTTATTTCCAATATGCGAATCTGGACAAACAATTAATGCATTTTTAATTATTCCTTGTTTAATAGCAGAATGTAATGCATAAATTGTTTGAGCTTTTTTATCTATTCCTATTTCATCGGATAGTAATGCAGTTCGATTGGTGAGTAGATGTTTAATTCCTTCTTTTTGATAAACAAGAAGGTTTTTATTGCTGGATTCCACCTCTTCCAGAATAATTGTCTTAACTTTTATTTCAGATTTTTCCTGCTCAGGTACATAAGTTTCATTTTTATTCTTAGCTTTTTGAATTGTTCTTTTTGGTATTTCACTTTCTACCGGTAATAGCTGGCTAAGTATTCCAGGGTTGATAATTTTTAATTTCGGTAAATATTCCACAAACAGGTTTTTCCCACTTTCCTTGTTTTTTTCTAATAAGCCAAACTTGAGCTGTTTTTGCTTTGCCTCTTTTGTGTGATGATTTTTAAGATGATATAGTGGTACCTCTGTCTTTTCTAATCGAGCCAATTTCACGCGGTAATTTTTTGGTTTTTGATTAAGTAAATCTATCGGAATTTCCGGGATTATTTTTGTGCCAGACTTTTGTAAGGTTTCTTTAATTTCTTCGAGAGTAATTACAGGAATATTTTTTAGTGAGGGTTTTTTCTCAAGTTTATTGAATGCAATTGCCAGATATTTTTTATTTGTTTTATTTCGTAATAAACTAAAGTTAATAATTTTGTCAGATGGTAAAGTAGAAGGCATATTTATCTTGTGATCAGAATACGCCGGTATATTTATGAAGCAATCGAGTTTGAAATTATCAGCTTTTTGTATGTCGGTTAAATGAGTCTTAACTGTAACTTGTAAGGGCGAAAGTTCTTTCGAAATAGACTTTGGGATGAGACTATTGCTTGATTCTTCATTGTCTTTTTCAACTCCAAAGAATAATTCTTTTTCTTTAGAAGAAAAGGATGAAGAAAAAAGTAATCTAGATGTGTCTGATTCTAAAATACTTATTTTATGCTGATAAGGCTTTGGAAAGGAGAAAAAGATTTTAAATGTTTTTTTCTTTTTGGCGACAACATTTTTTATTTCTTCCGAAACTTTGAACTTGGTGAGAGAGAATTTTTTAACCTGAAAGAGAGTTGGACCGCTAAATTCCTTAAAGTCTTCTACTTTTTTAATATCAATGCGCGGCTTGGGAAATCGTTCCAAGTATATTTGTGGTTCTTTAAGCCACTTATTCCACTCAAATTGTTCCGGATCCTCGACGTTTGAAATAACTTCGGCAACAGACTTTCGGATTTTTTTGTACATCTGAACTTATTCATTGGTTTTCTGAAGATGAACTTGCTCACAGGCTACTCTTAATCTGCTAAACGGTTCTATTAAGTTTCTCCTCTCGGATATTGAGTTTAACAGGTCTCTAATCTGGGGAAGTTCAGATTCATATTTAGGAGATGTTTGTATGAAAACTTTTTGACCATTGCCTTTGTAGGATTTTAGTTCTTCAACTCCTTTTTGAGGGGCAGACAGGTTTTCATCTTGCGAAAATATTTGGATTACTCTGATTCCCTGCTTAATGTTAGCCCCTAAAAACAATGGATCTTTTACAAGAATTAAATCGAGTTCTTCATTTAAAGCCGTAATCAATGGCAAAGATATAAGTTCAACAAGTACATGTTCAAGCAGCACATCTCCATAAAGTGTTTTTTGAAAATTGGTAGTTTTAATAGGAGCAGTAACTCTAAACTCTAATGGTTTTGTTTCACCATCGGTAACTAGAATAGCACCCATAATGCCGCTGGTTTCATCTAATGATAAACTTTCTAAAAATCCAATTTTTGCAAGATTCATGAAGAACTCCGTTAAATTAAGTTTGAGAAACTGTAAATGTCGATAATTCTGATGGTTATTTCAGATGGTCCGAATTACTATTAAGCTTATTTATAAATTTTCTGCTTATTGGCCGATTATTTGATTACGATTTTACATTTATTAGATAACAATTTATATGCCGAATGAATTAATCTGAGAAATTCAAATTAAAAGCATTTTTTAGCTTTCTGCACTAAAAATAAGATATAATTTTTGCCTGAGACAAGTAATTGGCACTGACAGAGCATTAACATATTTATTCAAATGTTTGAAGAAACCAGATGTTTGTACTTTAAGAAGTGTGGGCATTGTAAATTATTCGGTTAGAATTTTTACCACTTGCCCCAACTTCTATAAAATGAATACTTTTCAGCGTGAAATATTTTGTATACTTTTTGCTGATATATTTATAATTTCGTCCATGAAAATTATTCAATTTAGGATTGATTAGGTTTAAGTAATTATAAATTCAAAACAATTTCGGATTTAAAGTGCAATTGACTCACAAAATATTTTTTTTAGCTATTCTCCCAATTGTGTTTGCGCTGCCACAGAAAAAAAATAATTTACAAGTTCATAATTTTTCAGGAACTGCCCCAATTTCTGTAAGCGGTATTTTTACTTTGGGGTTAAGTGATTACAGCAATGGAAAAATTGGTTTTGGTGCTATCGGTATGATAGAATATTTCATTCCGGCAAAATCACGTACAATTTTTGGATTGAGATTTTTATTCGGCGGACAAACAGTCAATGGTGAAGATCAATTTAAAGAAGCACCGGAATTTATAACCGATATGTACATCTTAGGCGGTGGATTAACCGTTGGATATTCCTTTCAGAATGAATTCTTTCCTTATGTTTATGCGGGGGTTTCAAATCTGTGGTTTAGTCCAAAAGATCAAAATGGTAAAAGATTAACAAATAACAGTTTGGGAGCATACTCCCGTTCCACAATTGCCTATGATGCAGAAGTCGGTTCTCGTATAGCGTTGCAAGAAAACTTAAGTTTGTTTTTTGGTATTGGGGCTCATTTTGTACAAACTGATAATTTTGATGATATCAGTGCGGGAAATAGTAACGATTTTTACTATTCAGGTAGAATTGGTGTTTCCCTATCATTGTTTGGAGACAAGGATTCTGACGGCGATGGTATTTGGGATTCCGACGATGCTTGCCCTTCCAATCCTGAGGATTATGACGGGTTTCAAGATGAGGACGGTTGCCCTGATTATGACAATGATAAAGATAAGGTATTGGATGAAATAGATAAATGTCCAAATGATCCTGAGGATAGAGATGGATTCCAGGATGATGATGGCTGCCCTGATTTAGATAATGATGGAGATGGAATACCGGATACTAAAGATAAATGTCCAGATCAACCGGAAAACTTCAATGGATTTGAAGATGAAGATGGCTGCCCGGATATATTAGATAATACTAAGCGTTTATTGGATAATGATAATGATGGCATTCTAAATTATCTTGATAAATGTCCGGATCAAGCAGAAACATTTAACGGATTTCAGGATGAGGACGGTTGTCCGGACTCAATAGCAGTTGGTGATACGGTTTCTGTAAAAGAAATAACTCTTGAGGGAAATAATTTATTCGGTTGGCGCAGTTCTGAAATTAAACCAACAGCATATGAAGAACTTGATAAGACTGCCGAATTTTTAATGAATGACCCATTCATTAAATGGGCTGTTGAAGGTTATACTGATAATAATGGTATCCCAGATTCTCTTAAGGCATTATCGCTGGAAAGAGCAAAATCGGTTGTTCGATATTTGATTAACACTGGTCTGCCATCATTCATGTTTAGAGTTTACGGCAAGGGAGGCGAATCACCAATTACCGATAATAATACTTTGGAAGGAAGACTTAAGAATAATAGGATTGTAATCAGACGATTAGATTAAAATTTACGTTCTAAATAGAGGAGGATAGAAAATTAGTTTTATTTCAATTCTTCCAAGGAATAGTTTTTTGAAATGATGAGAAAAAATTAATTATTAGAAACAGTTCATAGAATATTTGCAGGAAAATAATCTCATAAAAAGTAAAGCTATATCTAAATTTATTCTGTGAGTTTAGCACACATAGAAAATCGCTGAGAATCTTAATGAAAAATGGTAAGACGAATACTATGTTCAACTGTGAAAGCAAAATTGAAAATAAAACTAGAATGTTTGATAGATGCCAAAATCCAAGAAGCAATTTGTGGATCATTAGATAATGGTGTGATGTTTTAGTGTGCCTTGCTTTTTGATTTAAATATTCACCAAATGCTGTTTTCGAATTCGAGAGGACAAACGATTCTTCAAGATTAACAATTCCAATTTTCATATTATGTTTTACAGCTTCTCTTAAAAGTAAATCATCATCGCCGCTGATCGTATCCATTGTATTACCGAAACCGCCCAACCTTTCAAAAGATGATTTTTTGAAGCCCATGTTTCTTGCAGCAGCGGAATAGGGAAGTTTTAATTTGGCAAATGTAAATGTTAACATGCTGCTCCTTAAATTCTCAAAGCAATAGATTTTATTAATTATTCCTTGTGTTTGGACGAATGGAGCTAGACCAAAGAGTAAATCATAGTTTTCTTTAAATTTTCCTGAATATCCAAGCAGCCAATTTTTAGCAGGCATGCAATCGGCATCCGTAATAAGAATATAGGGATATTTTGCTGCGTTAACTCCAATATTTAATGCACCTTTCTTACCGGACAATTTTTTGTTATAAACTTGTAAGACACGGTAATATTTTTTTTCATTGGAAAGTTTGATTGCCTTAGAAAAAGAATTATCGGTTGAGCCATCATCAACTAATATTACTTCAAACTTATCTTTGGGAAAGTCGAGCATTTCGAGTGATGAAAATAAACTCTCTAAATTCTTTTCTTCATTTTTAAATGCCACGATTACGGAAAGGTTTAGGTCATTATTAATCTTTGCAGGTCTCTGTGTGAATTTGGGAAATAAGAAAAGAAAGATGATATTAATTAAGAAAACGATTGAAGAAATCGTGAGGAGAATAATGAAGAGTGTCATCTATGGATTTTAAAATTTATATTTTTACCGGTGTCGGTTCAATGTGAACAAGCACATCCGAAATCTTGGGATTGAATTTTATCAATTCATCCTTAACATTATGACCAATTAGATGCCCAATGTGAACCGGTAAATTTCTATCTACAACAACGTGAATATCAACAAAAAATTCCAATCCCATTTTTCTAACAAAACATTTATCGATAGCCATAACACCGTTAACTTTACCTGCTGCAGATTTAACCTCGTCTAAAACATGAATTGGCGGTGCAGTATCCATTAATTCAGAAAATGCGGGTTTAAATAATCTGTAAGCGTTAAAAATAATTATTCCCGAAGCAAACAGCGCAGCGTAATCGTCGGCTTCTTCATAACCTTTTCCCCCGATTAGTGCAACTGATATTCCAATAAATGCAGCAAAAGAAGTTATTGCATCGCTTCTGTGATGCCATGCGTCAATCTTTACCGAAGTGCTTTCAATATTTTCGCCGATCTTAATTACAAACCGAAATAATAATTCCTTGGTTATGACGACAGCCACCAAAACAATTAATGTGAAAAATGCCGGCGCATGATGAGGTGTAATAATTTCGTGTGTGCTTTGAATAATTATTATTACGGCAGCAATAAATAAAGCTGAAGCGACCATCATTCCGGCGATTGGCTCTGCTTTTCCATGACCATAAGGGTGATCAATATCTGCAGGCTTAGATGCAATCTTCAATCCTGTTAAAACTATAAATGAAGTAAAAACGTCCGAAGTTGATTCTATTGCATCTGCTATTAAAGCGTATGAATTACCGAGAACACCTGCCGTACCTTTTATTATTGCTAAGAAAATACTTACAATAATCCCTATCAGAGTTGACCTTATTCCTTTTTCAGCAGATGTTTTCGAATTACGATTCGGCACTTGTAGAATCCTATTATTTCTATGAGCAAATTATAAAAGAAAATATTAAAAGGTTATGACTCATTAAGAAAAATATTTAGGAATTAATTTTGAACTTTCTAGTAGGATGAATTAAGAAGGACAAAAAGTGGGCTCCGAAGAGCCCCTAATAATTGATACTGTTTAGCTATTCTTAGTATCGATATCTGTCTTGCATGTTGATATTCCAAATGGCAGGTAAATAAGACAAGTACCAATAAGTGATGTTGCTAACGGAATTATTCCGACCAAGCCCCACCAGCTTTGGAAATAAAAACCCAAAGCGATTATTCCAATACCCAGAATCATTCTAATTGTTCTGTCTGCACTTCCCATGTTTTTTTTCATTGTGAACTCCTTTTTTGTTTTTTGATGAGGTATTATAGTAAAAGATTCATTAAATCAGAGTATTATCCAATTTTCTTGATTACTTCACAATTTTTGAAATTTTTTTAAACTCTTCAGTACCACACACATTAAGTAATTCAAACAAAATTGCTTCTGTCGTTGTAACAATAACTCCGGCGGTTCTCATTCGTGCCAGCGCAATATTGTAATCTTTTTCTTTTCTTGACGAACACGCATCGGCGGCTAAACTAACTTGAAATCCACCTACCAATAAATCTAATGCTGTCTGTTGAACACAAACATGTAATTCAATTCCCGCAACAGCCACTTGTTTAATATTCTTGTACTTTAATATTTCAAATAGGTCACCTGCGCCCGAACAGCTAAAACTTAACTTTTGAATTGGAACGGTATCTTTTAAGGATTCTTTGATTCTATTCTCAGTTTCGCCCAATCCTTTTGGATATTGTTCGGTAACAAAAATAGGTGATCCTAAAACTTTAAATCCCTCTATTAGTTTTATAGTGTTTTGAATCATGATTTCGGGATTTAACATTACTTGAAAAATTTTTTCCTGAATATCAATTATAAGAAGAGCTGTTTTTTCTCTTTGTAGAATTGTTGAATGACGACTTTGGTTAAGGATCATAATTATTTAAGATTATTTTATTAAGCTGAGATTAGTTTAACAAATGATTGTTAATAGATTGGATCCATTCCATATTTCCCACAAGAATACATCATAAGAATTGCGGCCAAATCAATAAGTGCTTTTTTCTGGTCTTCTTCAAAAATAACAAGGTCGTAAACTTCTGCAACGAACTTCATGTTTGTTAAGATTTTTTTTAGTTCATTATATGATGGAGTTCCATGCCAATTTGCTATTTCTTTAACAAGAATATTCTCGTGTCTTCTTAAAAATTCGTTGAATGAAATTGTCTTGTATGAATTGGGGGAGTGAGGTCTGCAGATGTTTATCAGATCATTAAAATATGTATCCCACTTCTCAGCAAGATTTCTATTTCGTTCATGCATAACATGCTTAACTTTTTGCAAAGAAAAGTTTGCTTTTGTGGTTACCTTAAATTTTGGTACAAGTGCATAACCGTCAAAACTAGTGTCGCCGCTTTCTTCATCAACATACTTCCATCTCTTTATTAGCTGATTAAGGGTAATAGTAACAATAACCTTATCCAACCCGCTATCGACAACAATAAATTTATTTTGCTGGGAATTAATAATTGTGAACCAATGTTCCCAATTGTCGACGCTAAGAATACACGGGTAACCTTGTTTCAGATGATGGGTTAAGACTTTCAGTGCTTCCTTTGAAGTTTCACGCCTAAAATATTTCATTTTACAATTGTAACTTTTAGCAGCTTTGGCTAAACCTATTTCATCGGTGCCGTACCACCAATTGCTTCCGGCTTTCTTTCCTATTTCTCTTTCATTTCTGAACTGTCCAAGCATGACGAGTGCATATTTTAATGCAAAAGGACCGCATTGATATTTGTAAGGCTGAGGATAGAAACTCATGACTTTAATTTTTATATAGTTTAAATTAGTAGAGTTAAAGTAATTAGATTAATTTTTATATCACGAAATTTTTTAGGGATAATAAGTTAATGAAAGCTAAGTTAAAAGTTGCAATAATATTTAACGAACCAAATCCAGAATTATATAGAAAACCCTCAATAAAATTCAAAAAACCGCAAAATTTCATCCCTTTTTTTGAGGTTGATCAAACTACACCAATGGAAGATTATAAATATATTCAAGCAAAACTCGTTGAGGAGGGGTTTGATGGCTACACTTTAAATCTGTTTGACGACATAAATATTCTGATAACCGATGTTAAGAAAAATCAACCCGATGTAATTTTTAATTTTGTTGAGCTTTACAAAGATAATGCTCGACTTGAAATGAACGTTGTCGGTTTGTTTGAACTGATGGGAATTGCGTATACTGGGTCTCCACCTTTGGCATTAGCCAATTGCCAAAATAAAGTTATGGCCAAAAAGCTTCTCAACATTAATGGAATTAAAACACCACCATATTTTTTAGCAGCTGATCTTCCAGAAAAATTAAAACACGATTTAAAGTATCCCTTAATGGTCAAACCGGCTTATGAAGATGCCAGCGTTGGAATTGAAAATGAATCCATTGTGAAAAATAAAACCGAGTTGTTATCGAGAATGGAACATGTGATTCAGAATTTTACTCAGCCAGTTTTAATCGAAGAATTTATAGAAGGACGTGAGCTTAATATCGCAGTTTTTCAAGATGAAGGAACTAGGGTATTACCAATTAGTGAGATAGATTTTACCGAAATGCCAGATCATCTTCATAATATTGTAAGTTATCAGGCAAAATGGGATCCGCAGCATGAATCTTATCATAAAACAATTCCAATCTGTCCGGCAAATTTGCCTAAAAAAATTGAAGCGAGGGCAAAAGAAATTGCAATTAATGCTTTTAATGTAATGGGCTGCAGAGATTATGCAAGAGTTGATGTTCGCTTATCTGCAGATGAAGAAATTTTTGTGCTTGAAGTAAATCCTAACCCCGATTTAACAGAAGGCGCTGGATTTATGAGGTCTGCAGAGTCTGCTGGTATGACTTATTCGCAAGTGTTAAAGAAAATTGTGGACATGGCTTATGCCCGCAAAGGACAAGTTTCTTTGTGATTTTTTTAAATCTAAAGAATAAAATGTTTTAAAACTCCAATCACTTCAAATAAATCATTAGCAATAAAATCCGAAGCTATTGAAGAATCTGTTTGGCAAGTGGTATTTGAACAAGGAGCCCTTAATGTCCTTGTGTATCTTTACGGGGAATGACTACTGCGAGATTTTTCCTAATAATAAAAAAGGGGCGATTTGAATCGCCCCGATGCTGGTTAAATTTTTATTTTTACAAGTTGAGAATACTTAACTTGAATTGCAGCGAAGAGCCCAAAAAGTGCCCCAACAAAAAATAGATCGCCTAAAACTGTATAATGAAAAAATGGAATTGCCGCTACATAACAAGCTATCAATCCCGAAATATTTTTTGCGTACAGCGGACTCTGAATCCACATTTGGAAATTTGTTAAAACAAAAAATAAAACAGAAGCTAACAAGGATGCCGCAATAACATTTATAAACTTAATGGTTTGGCTAAGTACAATTCCAATTCCCACAATTAAAATAAAGCTTAAATAGACCGAAAGCATTCCGTTATGTAATCCGATCATTAGATCAGTAATAAGCATTGCAATCATCGGCACAATAAATGCAATTTTTTTCTCACTAAAATAAGCTCCGCCAAACAATGCAATAGCCCCAACGGCTGTAAAATTTGGCGGATGAGGTATTAATCTTGTGAAGGCGGCAGCTAAGATCATTATGGTAACCAGCCAAAATTTGGAGGTGAAATTATTTGAATTCATTTGTGTTCCTTTCTTTTAATTTCTATTTAGATAATTCAACTATTTACTTTTCTATCTGCTTAAAGATAAAAATTCTATTGTCTCTAATCAAAAAAAATTTGTAACTCGCACTAATAAAAAAAGGTTAAAACCTAAAGAAACTCGAAGTTTTATCGAGGCTGACCAAAAAGTAACTTTCCAAATGATTGTCAGATTGAGCTTGTCGAAATCTGAAATTTCTGGGGTAATTGTCACTCTTCGACAGGCTCAGAGTGACAATAACCTTGACTTTTGGGTCACCCAATTGGGAAAATACAACAGTTTAATTGGACTTTAGTCCATAAAGTGTTGAATCTAAGAATCTATGCCCAAAGCGAGTCAATAAATGTCAAAGATTATTTAAGCTTAATTTTATCCCGCCGTAAATTGAAAAACCTGGAGTTGCGTATCCATAAACTTCCTCGTAATCTGTTCCGAGAATATTTTCTAAACGTAAATTCAACCTTAGAAATTCTGTTAGCTGGTAATGAGTTGCAAGGTTCAAAAGTAAATAAGGTTCAAGCTTAATTCTCGATGAGGTGAAAGTCGTATTATCAAAAATTAAGTCATCTCTTTTACCTACATAAATCAACTCTAAATTCACATTGGAACTTCTGGAGAAATTATAACTCACATAACTGCCAATTTTATGCTCAGGTCGTCGTATAAGCTTTCTATTCTCATCTAATATCCCATTACTTAGATCTTTAGCATTAGTAAAAGTATAGTTCAGTTTGAAGATGAAATCATCAATTAACTTTGTGGTAAAGTAAATTTCAATTCCATTGGTTTTTGCTTTTTTAACATTTATTGTTTTATAGTTCTGATCGTAACCAAATAAATCTTTGTAATAATTTTGGAAATATGTAACTCCGACTGAAATCATATCGTTTGCAAGAAACTGTTCGATTCCTGCATCAAAACCAACGCTTTTTTCTGGTTTAATATCTGGATTTCCAAAAGCCGGATCATATAGATTGAAAAGTGAGGGAGTTTTAAACCCGGAACCCAAAGTAGCTTTTAGCTTAGTGCCAGTTTCCCAAATAATATATGCCGGTGCAAGCCGAAAAGTGAAAGCTGAACCGAATTTATTATGCTTGTCAACTCTAATTCCCGCAGAACCGAAAGTGTTTTGCCCATACTTAAATTGGTCTTGTAAGTAAATTCCAAAAGTATTTGATTCTTTCTGTGGAAAAAGACTTACTGAATTGAAAAAAGTTGAGAAGTAATAATACTCTGAAACGGTTTCTTCTTTCTCGGTTTCTAATCCGAAGGTAAAGAGGTGGTTTTCGATCAGGTTAAAATTATTTTGCCAATCGAACTTTATTTTTCTTCCGTCGTATGAACTGCGGGAAGAAGCAGAATTATACTCCGAAACATCAAAATTGTATTTTCTGATATTTCTGAAAATCGAAGCGCCAATTTTTTGTTTCCATTTTCCCTCGAAAAGATGCAACTTACACTCACTGCGAAAAGAAAATTCTTCTTGATCAAATACATATGTTGGATCATCCCCAAATTTTCCACCGAATTGATCGTAATCCGATTTTGAATTATTGTATTTCATAAAAACATTTATCTCTGCAGTTTCCGCAAAATCATAGCCAAATCTTGCCGAGATGTTATCCTTCACATAACCATCCTTTTCAAAATTGCCATATCTTTCAGATGCAGCAGAAAATCCTTCGCTTTCAGATCTGCCCAATGTTACTGAGTAATTAAAATTGGTAATGTTGCCATTCATTCCGAGAGAAGTTTTATAAGTTTTGTAAGATCCAGCTTCAGCTAGCAAAGAAAAATTGGGTTTTCCGGCGCCTTTTTTTGTAATGATATTGATTACACCCGCAAGCGAGTTCGATCCGTAAAGAGTTGATTGAGGTCCACGCAGTATTTCGATGGATTGAATATTATCGGTGGATAGAAAAGCAAAATCATAAACATTTGATGGATCGCTGTTTAAATTGACTTCAACACCATCAATTAAAACTAATGTGTGGTCGGAGTTTCCACCGCGAATGTAAATGTTTGATAATGTTCCTGCCCCACCTTGACGAGTAAAGCTAATGCCATATTCATTCTTTAATAATTCAAAAACATTGGCAGAATTCCTATTTGCAATTTCAGCTGAATCAACTACTGTAATTGAGCTGGCTAGCTCAATAGTGCTAGTTTGAGTTTTTGTTGCCGAGACAACGACATCGGAAAGTTTGTAAAGACCCTGAACATCTGTTTTCTCAACAATTTTTTCCTGCGAAAAAACTACTCGAGAAAAAAGAAAAACCGCGAAGAACAAACGCACAAAATGTTTTTTCATGAAGTTACTCCTGTATTAAGTAATGTTAAGTAACTCCGCGTGTTAATAAGTTGAGATAAAACGAATGGAGATTTTGAGAGACCATCGTTAATCTTACCTTTACCGCGAAGGTTGATTAAGTGACTTATGGCAGGTCTCCTGGCTTTCCGCCAAAGGCGGGGACTACAGTTGCGCGACAGCGCCGGAATTGATTATACGATTGTCATTGCTAACGAAGTGAAGCAAGCTTAACTTAGATTGCTTCGCTATACTTCGACAAGTTTACCTGCCAACTGGCGGGCTCAGTATGACTCGCAACGACTTTTCCTCTCACCGGACTTCCCTATATTTCCCGTTATCCCGAGTTACGTCAGGATCGGGACACCATAAATCTGTTCAAAGAACTAAGCAAAAATAAGTTAGTAATTCAGAAATTCAAATAATTCACAAATATTTTTAGTAAATAAAATATTGAGTTAGTAATTCAAATTTAATAAGTTGCTTATAGAATTAATTCTAATTGTCTATTTGCAGTCTCATCAATAGTTATTGTTAATATTGATAAGAAAAAATTCAAACTGGTTTATGCTCAAAGATTTAGTCAAATCACATTTCGCTCACCTAATAAAAAATTTTATGCTACTTAAAGGAGAAATCTAATGGGATGGTTTTTCAAATTTATTAATTCATCCATCGGTAAAAAAATTACGATGGCTGTTACAGGAAGTTTCCTGCTAATATTTTTAGTAATCCACCTGGTTGGAAACATAACATTATTTTTTGGTGCTGATATATTTAACGGTTATGTAAAAACTTTGGATGTGGTCAAACCAATGATTAGAGTGATTGAAGCAGTTTTGCTGGCTGCTTTTCTCATCCATATATTTAATGGTGTTCGACTGTGGATTGAGAATAAAATAGCAAGGGGAGTAACTTATAAGGTTAATAGCTCATCAGAGAACAGCGATGTTTTTTCTAGAACTATGTTTCTCACCGGTTCGATAGTTTTCATTTTCCTGGTACTTCATCTTGCAACATTCTTTTGGAGATTTAATTTTTACGATCCGGCCGGTTTGGCTGACTCGCATCTATATTACGATATTGTTGTCAGTTTTTTCAGCGATTGGTGGTATTCGCTCCTTTATGTGGTTGCAGTGATGCTTTTAGGATTTCATCTTAATCATGGTTTTCAAAGTGCGTTTCAGACATTCGGATGGAATCATAAAAAATATATGCCGCTCATTAAAAAGCTTGGAACTATCTTTGCAATTATTATTGCGATTGGATTTGCTTCAATGCCTATTTACTTCTTCTTTTTTCACGGAGGTAACTAATGATTAAGTTAGAATCGAAAATTCCCGATGGAAATATTTCCGAAAAGTGGACAAACCATAAATTCAACATGAAGCTGGTTAATCCTGCCAATAAAAGAAAATTCGATATCATTGTTGTCGGAACCGGTTTAGCTGGTGCTTCCGCTGCAGCTTCTTTGGGAGAATTAGGATATAATGTTAAAGCATTTACTTTTCATGATAGTGCACGAAGAGCGCATTCTATATCAGCACAAGGCGGAATAAACGCTGCTAAGAATTATCAGAATGACGGCGACAGCGTTTACAGGTTATTCTACGATACGGTTAAAGGCGGAGATTTTCGTGCAAGAGAAGCAAATGTTCATCGTTTAGCTGAAGTCAGTGGAAACATAATTGATCAATGTGTTGCGCAAGGAATTCCGTTTGCAAGAGAATATGGCGGACTTCTCGACAACCGATCATTCGGTGGTGCTCAAGTCTCAAGAACATTTTATGCGAGAGGTCAAACGGGTCAGCAGCTTCTGCTTGGAGCCGTAAGCGCTTTGAACCGCCAAATTGATCTTGGTAATGTTAAGCTTTACACACGAAGAGAGATGCTTGATGTTGTTGTCGTCGATGGGTTTGCAAAGGGAATTGTCTGTAGAAATCTTTTAACAGGTGAAATAGAAACATATTCAGCTCATGCTGTTTGTCTTGCAACGGGCGGATACGCAAATGTTTTTTTCCTTTCTACTAATGCAATGAACTGTAATGTAACCGCAATCTGGAGAGCGCATAAACGCGGAGCTTTATTTGCTAATCCCAGCTTCACACAAATTCATCCGACTTGCTTACCTCTTCATGGTGAATCGCAATCAAAGCTCACATTGATGAGTGAATCGTTAAGGAATGATGGAAGAGTTTGGGTATCGAAGAAGAAAGGCGATATGAGAAATCCGGATGATATTCCTGAGGATGAAAGGGATTATTATCTTGAAAGAAAATATCCATCATATGGAAATCTTGCACCAAGAGATATTTCATCTCGTGCAGCAAAAGAAGTATGTGATGAAGGTAGAGGTGCAAAAGGCGGAAATGCAGTTTATCTTGATTTCAAGGAATCAATTAAAAGACTCGGTCAAAAAGTAATTGAAGAACGCTACGGAAATCTTTTCGAGATTTATGAAACTATAATAGGTGAAAATCCTTATGAAGTTCCTATGATGATTTATCCCGCCCCTCACTACACAATGGGCGGTTTGTGGGTTGATTATAATTTGATGAGTACAATTCCAGGTTTATTTGTTCTTGGAGAAGCAAACTTTTCTGATCACGGAGCAAATCGTTTAGGAGCTTCCGCACTTATGCAAGGTTTGGCTGATGGATATTTCGTCATTCCCTACACAATGGGAGATTATCTTGCAAGTTATAAACCAACTGCGGTTAAAACCAATCATCCTGAATTCACCAAAGTTTCAAATGAAGTGAAAGATTTAACGAATAAATTATTATCAATTAAAGGTAAAAGAACCGTCGATGATATTCATAAACAGTTAGGTCGAATAATGTGGAATAAAGTGGGCATGGCAAGAAATGAAAAGGGATTGAAAGAAGCAATGAGTGAAATAAGAAGTCTGAAATCTGAATTCTGGAAAAGCGTTACAATTCCCGGAAGCGGAAATGATGTTAACCAAACTCTTGAAAGAGCCGGCAGATTGATTGATTATTTTGAGCTTGGTGAACTCATGGCGCTCGATGCTCTGGATAGAAATGAATCCTGCGGCGGACATTTCAGAGAAGAATATCAATTTGAAGATGGTGAAGCTAAGCGTAATGATGAAGAATATTCTTACGTTTCTGCATGGGAATTTGCAGGTGAAAGCAAATGGAATCTTCATAAAGAACCTTTGGAATTTGAATATGTGAAACCAGCTATAAGGAGTTACAAATAATTGAAGCTGGTGAAGCCGGATATTATTGAGCAGAAATCTTTTACTCAGATTGTTAAATTCATTCAACAATCTAAGCAAAGAGTATTTGCCTCCGTAAACAAAGAACTGATTGACCTTTATTGGAGAATTGGAAAATACATCAGCAAAAAAGTAGATTCTGATGGATGGGGAAAAGGAACGGTTGAAAAATTATCTCGCTACATTCAAAAAGAAATGATTGGCTCAAGAGGTTTTTCGCAGCAAAATCTATGGCGGATGAGTCAGTTTTATAAGGTTTATTCGCAATTCCCAAAACTCTCATCACTGCTGAGAGAATTGACTTGGACCAACAATATCATCATTCTCTCAAAAACAAAGTCAATTGAAGAGAAAGAATTTTATCTTAATCTTTCAATCAAGGAAAAATATTCAACTCGTGAACTTGAAAGGCAAATCAATTCCGCTGTATTTGAAAGGTTTTTATTATCAAAACAAAAACTCTCATCACTGTTGAGAGAATTAAAAGGAACCTCTTCTGAAAAACTGTCATCAGCGATGACAGAATTAGCAAAACCACGCTTACAGCAAATAAATGAGGTTTTCAAAGATAAATACATCCTTGAGTTTCTTGATTTGCCAAAGGATTTTAACGAAAGAGATTTAAGAAAAGCTCTGGTTAAAAATCTTAAAGAGTTTATTCTTGAACTTGGTAAGGGTTTCAGTTTTATTGGTGAAGAATATCGCATACAAGTCGGCAATAAAGATTTTTTCATTGATTTACTTTTCTATCATCGTGGTTTACAATGTTTAGTCGCGATAGACTTAAAGATTGATGATTTCAGTCCAGAGTATCTTGGCAAGATGAATTTTTATTTAGAAGTGCTGGACAAAAAACAAAAGTTAGTTCATGAAAATCCAAGTGTGGGCTTGCTGCTTTGTAAAACGAAAGATAATGAAGTAGTAAACTACGCGATGAGCAGGAATCTTTCACCTACAAGAGTTGCAGAATATGAAACACAATTGATTGATAAAGAAATTCTAAAGAGAAAATTGCATGAACTGGGAGAGTATTATCTCATTTCTGAAAAATCTAAAATCAAAAGTCAATAAAAATTGGAAATAAATCGGAGTCATAAATAATGGAAACTAAAAAGCTTAATGTTAAACTGAATATTTGGAGACAGAAAAGTTCCAATTCTGTTGGGAGCTTTGTTAAGTATGCGGTTCAAGTTTCACCCGATGCTTCTTTTCTCGAAATGCTGGATGAGCTAAATAACACTCTCGAAGTAAAAAATGAAGAAGCAGTTCACTTTGAAAGTGATTGCAGGGAAGGTATCTGCGGTACATGCGGGCTTGTAATTAATGGTAGACCACACGGACCGCTTGCAAAGATTGCAACTTGCCAGCTTCACATGAGAAACTTTAAGGACGGTGAAACAATTTGGGTTGAACCATTCCGTGCAAAAGCTTTTCCTGTAATTAAAGATCTTATGGTAGATCGTTCAGGATTTGACACGATTCTACAGGCCGGAGGATATATATCAGTGAACACCGGCGGTACTCCCGATGGTAATATGATTCCAATATCAAAAGAGGTTTCAAGCCTTTCAATGGATGCAGCTGCTTGCATTGGTTGCGGAGCTTGTGTTGCTGCATGTAAAAATGCTTCAGCGATGTTATTTGTATCTGCAAAGGTTTCACAATATGCACTTCTTCCGCAAGGTCAGCCGGAACGTTACCGCAGAGTTGAAAGAATGGTAAAGGTTATGGATGAACTTGGATTTGGAAGCTGTACAAACACCTATGCATGTGAAGCCGAATGCCCTAAAGGAATTTCCGTAACAAACATTGCAAGAATGAATAGAGATTTTGTGATAGCAAAGGTTAAATCCAAAACTGTTGAGGTTTGATTTTGCTGCAGTTTATGACTCCATAATCCCGAGTAATATCGGGATTTTTTATTTATGTTAGTGTAGAAAATAATTTTAATAAGAAATCACAAATGAAATCAGTCTCTCGTTTTAGAATCTTTATCTTTTTTATTTTTCTAGTTGTTGATACTGGATGTAGATCTGAAAGCGAAAAGAATAAATCAGATATTAAGTTTGCATCTATCTATCAACAAAGCTGGAATGAATCAAGTAAAAACATGTATAAAATCTATTTATCCATGAGGAAAATAGACAGCTTGAGTGCGGAACTTAATCTAAAGTTCACCAGGAAAAATGCACAAGGACTATAGAAGTTTTTTTCAGTTCTCATTTCATTAATTGTAATTTCAATTTAGATTATTTTAATTTTGGTTAAAAATTTTCGGTGAAACTATGTTTGAAAAAGAGATAAAGTTCATAAACGATTTCTGTCTTAACAAAATAAGCAAAGCGGGATCGTTCCTCACCTTTGAAAAGCTGAAGGGAATTGAGATTCATCCGGCAATCCTTAAGTATATTTCAGCGGAAATAGATTTTCAAATTTATAGGGATCGGCAGGTTCTTTTACAAAAATCTTCATTCGATTATTCCGGTACTGAAATATCAAAATACTTTAAAATGATCGCGCTTGAGATTAAGAAATCCCGGCGAATAACTGAAAATGAAATAAGTGATTTGATAACTAAGGCAGTGACCTTCAATTTTAATTTCACGACTAAGCCGAATGAAACTCTTTTAGATTTTATCTTCAAAGAATCCGACAGCAAATCTCCTGAAGAGGTAATGATGATGTTGGAATATCCTTATTATTATAGTTATTTAAGACAAATTCTTTCTTCATATATGGATAAAAAACAGCTTCTAGTACTGGATAAAAAAGAATTAGAATTTTTATTAAAAAAAATTGATGCCGAATTATTTTCTGCGAAGACGAACGAGTTTGTTGATAATGCTTTAGATGTAATGGCTGATTTATTTAATATTGGGGCAGTTCTTCGTACTCAAATTCCATCGCAGGCAATTGAGCTGTATCTTAAAGAAAAGAATTTAAATCATTTAATGTCACGACTTGAACATGCGGTAACCAAAGCTCCAAAAATCAAGTACGAAATTGATGAGATAAAGAAAATTATTTATTCGATGGCAGATACTCCAATTCCTAAAGTTGAAACTATAGAACACGATACTACTCCGATTGAAAGTGAATCTGCAAAGCAAAATGAAATTGTAGAAGTTTCGGAGGATTTAAAACCAGAATTAAGCACAATTGTTAAGGTGGATTTACTTCCAGCACCGCCATCCGTAAGCGAAACTGAGGAGATAGAATTAGATGATTTTGAAATTACAGCTCCAACCTCTAAGGATACAATTGATTTTAGCAATGAAATAAATATTGAAGAAGAAACTCAAACATTTCCTATTGATACAGATGAGTTCGAAGAATCATCTCCCCCAAAATCTCTTGATGATTCGATAGCTGATAAAAAAAGCGTTAAAGATATTCTCTCTTTCCTATCCAAAAGGGAAATTGAGAAAATAATTAGCACAATTTTCAATGAAGACAAAGAAGATTTCGCAACAACTATTGAGACAATTTCCGAGTGTAAGACTTTCGAAAAAGCGACAGAAATTATCAAGTCGCTTTACACCACATATAATGTGAATCCTTATTCACGCGATGCAATTCTTTTAACTAATGCAGTCGCAAAATATTTTACGATAGCGTAGCTATGTTCATAGATCAAGCAGAACTTGAAATTAAAGCGGGCGATGGCGGTGATGGTGCAGTAACATTTAGAAGAGAAAAGTATGTTCCTAAGGGAGGACCATCAGGAGGCAATGGCGGAAAAGGCGGTGATGTAATAATTCAGGCTTTCGGTAATCTCAATACACTTTTAGATTTTAAGTACAAAAGAAAATATTTAGCCGGTGATGGAGCAATTGGGGGCAGTTCGTTAAAGGATGGTAAGAATGGTAAGGATGTTTTAATAAAAGTTCCAGTAGGAACTATAATAAAAGATTTTGTGGGAGTCCATGCCTTTGGCAAAAGCCATAAAATTCTTGCAGATCTTGATGGGGAAGGGAAAAGCATCATTATTGCTAAAGGTGGAAAAGGAGGAAAAGGTAACAGCAACTTTGCAACATCAACAAATCAAGCACCAAGATATGCCGAAGAAGGGAAGAAAGGTGAGTCAAAAAAAATCATTCTTGAACTGAAATTAATTGCCGATGTTGGAATTGTTGGTTTTCCAAATGCCGGAAAATCAACTTTGATTTCCGTTATCTCCTCTGCTAAACCAAAAATTTCTGATTATCCGTTTACAACTCTTGAACCAAACCTTGGAATTGTTTATTACAAAGATTATAAAAATTTTACAGTTGCAGATATTCCCGGAATTATTGAAGGTGCTCACGAAGGCAAAGGATTGGGATTAAAATTTCTAAGACATATTGAAAGAACAAAAATTCTGCTATTTATGATAGAAGTTACTTCTGAAAATATTGAAAAGGACTTCAAAATTTTATTGAATGAGCTGAAACAGTACAGTAAAAAATTGGCAAAACGTAAAAAGATTATTGCACTTTCAAAGTCCGATTTGCTTGAAGAAAAAAGCTTTGCTACGATATCACGAAAAAAAATATCTAAAGAAGTCATTCCCGTTATTTTAATTTCGGCTGTTACCAACGAAGGAATACCAGGATTGCTCGATAAATTATGGGAAGCGCTGCAACATACAGACTGACAGCTTAATCCTCAATATGGAAGGCAGAACATGCGCAATGGGTGTCCCGATATAACCGTTTGGAAAAGCAGCTAAAGTATAGGCATAATCTTAAGACTTATCCTAAGAATTTTTAGAATTAAAGAAACAGTGCAAAACCTTCAAGTTTGCAGCTACAGTTAAAAAATCAAAACCATGAAAGTTTTCCCTACTTGCTCGCTTATGAAGGGCTAGGAACTTGATGTTTTTCTTTGAAATCGAAGCTAATGTATCTATATTTGCACTCCGTTTTAATAAGGCGGGGTAGCTCAGTTGGTTAGAGCAGTGGAATCATAATCCACGTGTCGGGGGTTCGAATCCCTCCCCCGCTACATAAAAATTTAGGAGTAAAAATGTTTACGTTATTAATGACTTTATCGACAATAATTGCCGTATTTCTAGTGATTGTAATACTACTTCAATCAAGTAAAGGCGGCGGCTTAGCAGGTACTTTAGGCGGCGCTAACATGGGAACAATGTTCGGAACAAGAAGAACTGCTGACTTTTTAAGTAAGGCAAGCTGGTGGCTTGGTGGAGCTCTAGCCGCTCTTGCTTTAGCTATTAATTTGTTTTTTCTACCTGGGCAGACAACTGCGGAACAAAGAGAAAGTATAATTCAGCAATCGGGAAGACAAAATATTCCACAGACGCCAACATTACCGCAGCAAAATCCTACACAGCAGAAATAACAACTCATGGTTTAGCCTCGAAGAAATTTCGAGGTTTTTTATTCGGTCAAAGAACAAAGAGCTTTCACTATATCATCCTCAATACTTTTATAATAATCACTCCCGCCTTTTGGGAATTCAAAGATTATGCTGACGATAATGTCTTCATTGCTGACAGTTTTTAGATAACCGGCAATTGAGGTGACACCATTGAGCGAACCGGTTTTACCACGAAAATTATTTTCAGCTAAGCTTCCTTTCAACCGGTGCCTTAGTGTACCATCCACGCCAGCAATAGAAAGTGAATTATAATAATCATTGTAGTTGTTAACATCAAAATACATTACTTCTAAAAGGCCAACGATTGCTCCGGGAGTGATTTGATCAAACCTGGAAATACCTGAACCATCAACTACAGCAGTTCCCGTGGAAAAAATACCGTTGTCTTCGATGAAGTCGAGTATGGCTTGAGTGGAATAAAACGCATTCCCTTGATCCTGGCTGGCTTCTGCTCCAATCGTTTTGAATAATCCTTCAGCAAGGAAATTATCGCTGTGTTTGTTTATATGTTTAATTAGTTCTCTAAGCTGTATCCCGGATTCGGATAGCAGTAAAACTTGCTTTGGCGTTTCACCAACGGCAGAACTCTTCTCAACTTTAATTCCATTTTCAATTAATTTCGATCTTAAAATTGATGCAGCATTAAGCGGAGGATTTTCAACAGCAGCAACAGAAGTCCTAATTCTTCTTCCTCTTCGCTTATGAATTACTTTTCGATTTCTATCCACAGTCAGTGCAGAAATTGGAGGGAGTTTTACATTAGCTGTTTCATCTGTAATCCAGTCATCACGCTTGTAAACGTTATCAAAGTAAGTGTCATCACCAATAATATTTCCAGTAACCCGTGTTATTCCTTTGAACTTTATTTCATTTACCATCCGTTCCAAATCGTATTGCGAAAAAGTTGAATTACCAAATCCTTTGATGTAAAGATTTCCGTTAATAACACCATCCTTAATGTTGAAATCATTAGTAAATATTCTTGTGGATATTTTAAAGTCGCCGCCTAAATTCGATAGAGCCACAGCAGTTGTGAAAAGTTTTGTGTTTGATGCGGGAATCATTGACATAGAATGATTCACTTGAAAAATCGTATCTCTTAAAATGGGATTGTAAATTAGCAACCCTACTTTTAATGATGCCGGAATTACATTTAGCAAATCTTCAATTTGCTTTTTCAACTCTTCTTTTGATATGCAGAAAATTTGAGAGCTTAGAATTATAAAAATTAAAATGGATCTTAGTATCATCAATTAAGTCGTGGATTTATTTGATTGTTAATTATTTGTATTAAGTAAAGAGAATCATATTTTTGATTCATTGTTTGAATATTGTTTCTTTCAGCCAAAACTAACTGTTTGCAAAATAAGCTCTTTTATTAGGACGCCTAAAAATAATGGTTAGTTAAACTAAATACACTTTAAAAATAATTGAGTGATAAATGAAAAAAATAACTAAGCCTATTAAAGCTTATGAAAATCCGGAATTCTTAAATTCATCCGATGCAAGAATAATAAGAATGCTAGCGGAATTTATAGAACCACAAAGTAAATTCCGCAAACATAAAATCGTTGATACAATTGTATTCTTCGGATCAGCAAGACTGAAATCAAGAAAAGAAAGTCTAGCTGAATACAATAAATTCAAAGTGATGAATCCCAAAATACCAGCATTTGCAGAGAATCTACGTTTTGCACAACGTCAATTGGAAATGTCTAAATATTATGAAGATGCAGTTGAGCTATCCAAGCGGCTCACACATTGGTCAATGAATTTAGGTACTCACTCAAACAGATTTATTATATGCACAGGCGGCGGACCCGGAATAATGGAGGCTGCTAATAAAGGCGCAAAGTCAGCCGGTGGATTATCTGTTGGTTTGAACATCAGTATTCCTTTTGAACAATTTGTAAATAAATATGTGACTAAAGATCTGAGCTTCGAATTTCATTATTTCTTTATGAGAAAATTTTGGTTCGCCTATCTTGCCAAATGCTTGGTGGTTTTTCCTGGCGGATTTGGAACGATGGACGAAATGTTCGAGATTCTTACTTTACTTCAGACAGGCAAAATTAAAAAGAAAATGTTATTGGTAGTTTATGATGAACGTTATTGGAAAAAAATCATTAATCTCGATGGCTTAATTAACCATGGCGTGATAAACAAGGAAGACATCGATAGTCTTTCTTTTTGCAATAATGTTAATCAGGCATTCAGTCTGATTACAAAGCATTTCGAAAAATATTATTTGAAAAAAGGAGATATTGAGAACGGTGAGCCAAAGTTAGAGCTAAAATGAAAAAGCCCCAATTAAGGGGCTTACAAAACTACTCCATCGGACCAAATCTGTGGGCACGTCTTTGAGCTTTTTGTTTTTCCATGCGTTTCTTAACAGAAGGTTTTTGGAAGAAGCTTCTCTTCTTAAACTCTTTAAGAACTCCTGAGCGTTCATATTTTTTCTTGAATCTTCTCAGAGCTTTATCGATTGATTCATTATCGCCAATGGTAATTCCAACCAAACTAATTCACCTCGTTTCCCGGTTGTTGATTTATTGATTCTACTAAATTTTTATTTCCGGATTTCTGAAATTCAACAGTAATAGAACTTCGGCCATCCGATAATATTTTTTTTGCAATTATTTTTCCAAAATCGTCCCAGCTCTGATGATAAATAGACTGACCGATATCAAAAGTTTTATCGGGAGAATATGTAACGCATTCCTCGTTTTCTATTCCATCAAGTGAAACTTTTTTTGCTTTAGCATCGGTTTTAATATCGATAATTGTTTTATGCTTGCATTTTTTACACTTAGCCCAACGTTTATTCTCATCTTCGTTGGGAGATACATCGCCGGATATTTCCATTTTTGTTACTGCGTTACAAAAATTACAAAAGGCCTCGATGTTTTTAACTCGTGCCATACTTCACCAATCTTTAATTTGTAACGCTAATTTAACTAAGTTGACGAGTATTATCAACCGCTACTTTCGAGGTTTATGGGGTGTAATTACTAAAACCGGGCATTTTGCGTATCTAATCACCTTTTCAGCTACACTGCCGAGCAAAGTATGAAGCAAGCCGGTTCTTCCGTGAGTTGCAATTACTATTAAGTCAATTTTGTGATCTTTTGAATATTTAACGATTTCATCGTAATCGTTACCTTTTTTCAGCACGGGTTCAATTTCAATGTCTTCACTTTTACCTTTTTTTATTTTCTTTATTGCATTTTCAAGAGATTTCTTACCCTCTTCTTCAAATGATTTAAGAATTTTTTCTTGTGATAAATCAAGCGATCGAATTGCTAAGATTGGTGGAGTCTTTTCAAGTACGTGCAGTAAATGAATTTTAGCTTTGTATTGATTTGCCAATTCAATGGCATAATCAGCAGCGCTTAAAGATGTGGGGCTTAAATCGGTTGGCAGCAAAATATTTTTAATCTTAAACATGATTATTTCTTACTTAAAGTGAACAAAATAAATTTTCGATTTCGGTTTTTGAAGCATTGGAAACAATAGCGCAAATGTTATTATCCATTTTTTTCATCAAGGTTGTGCGATCATCTTTTATCGTAATGTAACAATTCCCTTCATCAAGATATTTCATCATGTCTTCAGACAGCTTTATCGCTTCACTCTTATTCAGACACGATTCATCAACCTGAAACAAATAGATAATCTTTCCCTTATCGTTGGAGTAAACATGATGTGCAAACTTTTCTCCACCGGCTTCTAAAACTACTGCACCAAGAATCTTCCACTGTTCACATGTAGGTATTTGAGTCGAATATTTGACGCCATTAGCCGAAAAGAATTTCTTAATATTGTCCGCATCATCAGTTAAAATTTGAGGAATTAACTTTCCAGTAAGAATGCTATTAAAATTACTAGCTGCCTGAATAAACATATTTTCCGAACCCAATTGCTTTGAAGCGAGTTCTGTAATTTCATTTTTCGAGCTTTGATTTAGTACCAAAATAATCGCAATTAAGATTAATATTACTGCACTGGAAATTGCAAATGCCGGCTTCGAAAAAATACTCTTCAAGAATTCTAACTGTTGAGGTAACGGATTCTCTACCGGTTTAATTTTCTTTGAGATTCTTTGTTTTAGTTTTTTAGGAGCAGAATGGAATGCGCATTTATTTTGGACCAACGATTTGGTGAAGCGTAAGATATCATATTCCCTTTGTAAGTCGGGATTTGCTTCAATCAGCTTTTTGATTTCTGCCGCTTTCGATTTATCGGCGAGCTCGCCATCAATCAAAGCAGTAAGTTGATATTTTAATTCAATTTTATCCAATTATCATCGAAAAAATTAAAGATTATACATATCCTTTTTCATTTGCGTATTTATATAATTTAGCAAAGAGCATTTTTCTGGCTCTATGCAGCCGCGATCTTACTGTTCCCACAGGGCAATCGATAAAATCAGCAATCTCATCGTAAGTAAAACCTTCAATGTCGGATAGAATAATAACCGTCTTGAAATCATCGGGAAGTGAAGCCAATGCTAATGAAATATCATCGTCGAACAGGTTGTCATAAATCTCTTTTTCAAGATGGGTGCTGTCCGTAGACGAAGGTTTAACATTTTGGTAAAAATTCTCAACGTCTTCATAATCAACTTTATCCGGTTCCTTGCTCTTCTTTCTATACGTATTGATGAAAGTGTTTTTCATAATACGGAACAACCATGCTTTGCAATTAGTTCCTTTTTCGAACTTATCAAAAAACCTAAAAGCTTTTAGAAAAGTATCCTGAACAAGGTCATTTGCATCGTCACCGTCGCCGGTCATTCTCAACGCGAAATTGTAAAGAGCATCTAAATGAGGAAGAGCTTCCAGCTCAAATTCTTTATACAATTTATTTTGAGATTCAAGTACAGCTGATAATATCGGAAACATATTTGTTTTTATTAATCAAATAGGTTGGACTTGAATTTTTGTGCCATGAATTATACCAAATTTATATCTTTCATCAAAAATACTATTGGATGAGCGCATTAAATACCATACCAAAATGTGATTTTACTCCAACAACAAACCCGTTGATCACCGCATAATGAACCTCACCATCTTTCCTTATGATGAAGTTTGCTTTACTCCCAAGTAATTTTTGATTTGAAGTACTTCGTTTATCATTCTTCAGCTTAATATTTATTGGCAGATCCGTGAAGGGTTTACTATTGCCTTTTGAATTTAGAATAACACTCGTAAAACCTTCCTTGTAAAGTTTAGCGAAGTCAAGATCCTTAATCTCATTCATTGAGGTAAACTCTTTAGGATACGTTTTGCCTTGTTGAAGTTCAAATCCGTTCATATCAATGTCTTCATATCCAAAGAAAACAGATAGGTCGCCCAGGTCTTCGGCTAAGGAAGTAAAGTAAAATTCATTTGCACCGTTATAATTGTTTTCGGTTCGGTTGATTCCGACATCAATTACAATTTCCTTATCATCCTTTTTATACTTCAGGTTTCTCAGGATCAAATCAAAAAGATATTGTTCATTCTTTGGGATTTGATCATAAAGTTTGGTCGATTCATGCTTGTAAGATTTTGATGCAATACTATAAAAAGCTGAAATGTATGTTATGAAATTCAACTTTCGCAGAAATTGTTTTTCGGTATCTTCTTTCCATCCGCCTGTTTCGATAAGAATCGTGCTGGTTCCCCATTTTTGAAAGTTATCTCCAAATGCTCGCGGCTCATAATCGTCCCCGTATTTTGCGATATGGCCGGGAACGAAATGATTCAGTGTTCTGTAGAGTTCACCAATTAATTTCATTGAGTTTTCTCTTACGCTGTCAACTGATCGATCATGATCGAGAGATGGTGCAAGAAATGAAATTGCTGCAGATTTGAATGAATTCGACACGGAATATCTTGTACTCTGGTCATGCAAATTAAATCCAAAATCCGGTTTAAGACTTTCAAAAGTTTTTCTTAGAATTATCCCTTCGGGAGTTTGCTGACGATTAACATCACGGTTTATATCGATCTCAAAAATATTTCTACGTTGATACACTTCTGCGCCATCAGGATTAACCATTGGCATAAAATAAATAGTGAGATTGTCCAATATTGCTTTTTTAATATCGTGCAGGCCATCATTTGCATGGAAAAAGTTAAACACATCAAACAATGCCATTGTAGCGGTTGGTTCATCGCCATGCATTTGTGACCAAAGAAATACTTTTGATTTTCCTCTCCCAATCGATAGGAGATAAATGTCTCTTCCTTCAACAGATTGACCGGCTTTTTCAACTGAGAAAATTCCTTGTCTTTTCACTTCATTAATCAAAGACAGAATATCAGCATGCTTAAATCTTCGATGAGTTAATTTGGTTTCGCGGTAAATCTCATAATTGGAGTATAAATTTTGGGCAAGATCGATGTTTTGTGCCATTGTTATTTCTAAGCCGATAGTGATTATAAAAAATATTTTTTTGATCATTTCTTTTTCTAATTTTAGTTCATCGAAAGTTATTCACTGTACATCATTTAAGCAAAAGGATTGTGTGATGGCTACCAAAACTTTACAAATTGACTCAACTATCCCCGATTTCAATCTTCTTTCGATTGATGGTAAAAAGTATTCTCTTAATTCATTCAAAGATAGGAAAGCATTGATTATCATTTTTAGCTGCAATCATTGTCCTTATGTTCAAGTATACGAAAATCGAATTATGGCAATCCAAAAAGATTATGAAGAAAAAGGGGTTGCTGTGGTAGCAATTAATTCTAATGATGCTGTACAGTATCCTGAGGATTCATTTGAAGAAATGAGGAAGCAGGCAGCTTCGAAGAAATTTAATTTTATTTATCTGAGAGATGAAGATCAGTCTGTTGCTAAAAGTTTTGATGCCTCACATACTCCGGAGATATTTCTTTTTAATGGAGAGAGAAAATTGGTTTACCACGGAAAAATTGATGACAATTGGCAGGAAGAACAAAAAGTTAATGCAAAATATTTACGTGCAGCTTTAGATGAAGTGCTATCCGGGAAAGAAATATCGGTTCCTGAAACTTACTCCATTGGCTGCACAATTAAATGGAAAAGATGATTGTTGGGACAAATCTCAAAAAACAAATCACAAATCTCAAATAAATTCCAATAAAAAATTATCAAACGGATTGTCTTAACTACGCTTTTTGTTAATAAGAATTTTTGCTAAGATAATTTGAGTAATTGATGTTTGAGATTTATTTGTTATTTGGTATTTGTTAATTGGAATTTTTAGTACATCATACCGATATTTATAGTAAGGAAAACTCCGCCCAATTCCTTTTTATATTTTCCATATAAGCTTTCTACGCCGTCGTCAAAAAATCTGATTACATAATAGCGAATATTCAAACCGACTAAACTTGAGTTATCCAATCCGAAATTTCCTCCGAACCCAATATAGCCGCCCATTGCAAATTTGGATTGAGCTTTTCCGAATGCATTAAAAAATTCTCTGTCATACGGAGTCGTCACAACCATCGTAGGACCGACGCCCAAATTAAAATAAGGACGAAGATTATCTGAAAGAACATTCTCAAATAATCTGTATTGCAAACCGACATTTATAGGAAGGAGAAATATCCTGTTCTTTTTACCGTAAGTAAATGGCTGATAAGTAAAAGGATCTATGTAATCAATCTCCTGTTCATCTTTTGCTTCGGATATTGATAAATCCGTGAAAACAGTAATCTTTTGACTCAATTGTCTTCTGTAGAAAAATCCCATGCCAATTCCACCTTCGCTGAACATTATATCCATCCCCAATGAATTATCAGGAAAAATTTTTTGCGGTTCGTCTTCAGCAAGTTCGCCGATTTCCTGTGCATTCAAGCTAAGCGGTGGAATTATAAGGAACAGAGTTAAAAATAGTTTTTTCATAATGCTTATATTTTTATCAGTAAAGTTAGTTATCCATGAATAAATATCAAGATAATTTTTTGTGAACGAGGGAATTGTTCCATAACCAAATTAAGCAATAGGACACGGATTTAACGGATTCAACAGATCTAAATGGATTTAATCCGTGAAAATCAGTTCGATCTGTTCCATCCGTGTGCCATTTGTATTGGGATTAATTTTTAGTTGAATAAAAGATTATTTTAGCACATGATTTTAACAAAGAATTCCAGAACCTCCGTTGACATTGATCTCGAAGTCAATCAAAAAATAAATGCAGGTAAGCTTAATGAGCTTCTGCTTATCGTGCCGACAAATCGGAAAAGTCGTTATCTTAAAAAAGAACTAATCTCACTCTCTCCAGGAAAATCTACCGGTAAAATATTTTTGGAAACCATCGGCACATTTTCAACTAAATTGCTCCTCGATCACTCCGATGCTTCGAGCAAAATAATAAGCGATGCCGCATCTTCGGTTTTGATTAAACAGAGCTTTCAAGATGTTAAACTGAAATATTTTTCTTACTACAAAAAAGATGTCCCCACCGGAACTCTGGATAGAATTAAGAATGTGGTCTCGGAGTATAAAAAGCATGGGATTACTCCAAAGCTTTTGCTGGAAGAATCAAAATCGCTTGAAGGTTCCGAGAAATTAAAAGCCGAAGACATTGCCGTAATTTATGAGCAGTACCAAAATAAGTGCGATGAATTGGGGCTTAACGAAATTGGAGATATTTATTTAAAGTTGCTTGAGAAAAATCAAAATGAATTTGAAAAGAAATTCAGAACGTTATTTCCTGAAGTTGATTTGGTTGTCATCAATGGATTTGATGAATTCACTTCCCCCGAAATAGAGATTATCACCCGTTCCGCTAATGTGATGAATCTCGAGCTTTTCATTTATTTCGATTATTACAATTATAATCACTCAATCTTTTCGCATCTCGATAAGTGTTACAATAAATTCTCTGCAAAAGGATTCAAAGAAATTGAGGATAAGTCACAAGTTGTTTACAATGAATTCCAGAACACAGTCCGGGGCAGACTTTTTAAGCCGAAAACAAAAGATAAAGTAAAGCGGTTTGAAAAAGATTTGATATGGTTGAAAGCAGGCAATAGAGTTGAAGAAATAGAATTGATTGCAAAGGAAGCTAAAAAGCTTATTCTAAATCATAATGTTGAGCCGGATAAAATTTGTCTAGCATTTAATCTCATACAAAATTATTCTCCGGTAATACGAGACGTATTTACAAATTTCGGAATTCCATTTAATCTCACTGACAGGTATTCTCTAAGCACTTCGCCAATTGTAATTGCGCTGATCAATTTTTTAGAAATACTTGAGAATGATTTTTACTACAAAAACATTTTCAGATCGTTAAGCTTGAACTATCTGAAGATTGCACAGATAGATTTATCAAATCTTCTCAAAGCATCGGTTAATCTTAAAATCGTTTCCGGCTATAAAAACTGGGTTGATAAACTTAACGATGCATTGCATCAGCCGACAGTTTATGAAGATAATGAGCGGGGAATAACAGATCGTGAGAGAGAAGTCTACACCAAAGCTTTAAGTGACATTAAAAAAATATTTGAGCTGCTTAAACCTTTCACCAAGCTGCTAACCATTTCTGAGTTCAAAGAAGCTTTTTACAATTTGATTTTTTCATTCGAAATTCCAGCGCTTCTAGTTAACAGTAAAGATGATACAACCGAAAAAAATATTAAAGCATTTGAAGAATTTTTATCAACAATTAATGAACTGCTTGATTTGTTCCGGCTTGAATATAAAGATGATGAAAAATTCCCGATTAAATTTTACTTGAATAATATTCGAACCGCCGTTTCATCCTCTCGTTATAATATTAAGGAAAAACCCGGATACGGAGTTCAAATAACAACTATAAACGAAATACGCGGATTGAAATTTGATTATCTCTTCATTTCGGGTTTATGCGATGGCGATTTTCCGACGCGCTACGTTCCCGAGATTTTCTTTTCCGGTTCTTATGTTAAAAATGAAAAGAATCATCAAACTGAGGAGCGTTATCATTTCTATCAATCCCTTTGCTCATGGAACAAACGCTTGTACTTAACTCATCCGGTAAAAGAAGAGCGAAGGGAATTGGTCACTTCCAATTTTCTTGATGAATTTTTATCGCTTTTTTCTGTGACTGAAAAATCAAGCTTGAATTACGAGGATAACCTCTACAGCAAAGAAGAATTATTGAAGTATATCGGAAAAGTTAGAATTGAGAACATCGAGGAAGATGAGGCATTTAAAAACTTAAATATTGATTTCAAGACGATTAAACACGCTGCTGAAATTGATAAGCTGAGAACTGAAAATCCTTTTGGCGAATCGGAATACACGGGATTTGTTTCTAAAAAGCTTTTACCAAACAGCAAAGAGAAGTTGGAAGCGCTTAAAAGCAAAGAGTATTCAATCTCGCAGCTTGAAACTTATGCTGCTTGTCCTTACAAATATTTTGCTGAAAGAATACTGAACCTCGAACCGATTGAGGAACCATCGGAAGAGATTGAAGCTTTGGAGATGGGAAGCTTATTGCATTCAATTCTTTATGAGTTTTACACTGAACTGAAAAGGAAAAAGATTATACTGCACGAAGCGAGCGATAAGCAATTCCAAGAAGCGGAGGACTTAATATTTAAAATTGCAGAAGCAAAAATTGAAGCGGCGAATTTTAATGCCGCATTATCATTTTTTGAGATTGAAAAAATCCTTGGCATAAACGGAAAGCGGAAGAACTCAATCCTTTATAAGTTTTTAGAAGAGGAAAGAAATAATGATGAAGGTTATGTCCCTGAATATTTTGAGCTAAGCTTTGGTAAGATTAGTCAGAGCGGGGAAGAGTTCAAAATAGGAGAGACAAAATTCCGCGGTAAGATTGACAGAGTTGACGTTGACCACTCCGAAAAAAGATTTAGAGTTGTTGACTACAAGCTTGGAGGTAAAAAACCATCTACAGAAGATTTGTATAAAGGGTTGTCACTCCAATTACCGCTTTACATGTATGCCGCAAAGAAATTAATCCAGGCGCAGTTAAAAAAAGATTATGAACCAGCCGGATCTGAAATTTATTCTTTGAAATATCAGGAAGAAAAATTTGGCCGCCAGTCAATTAAGCTAAGCAGGAAAAAAACTACTCCCGAGGAAGATATAGAATTAAATGAACAGCTAATTAAAATTTGTCTTAAGGCAGTGGAAAAATATATTGCAGCAATTCAGGAAGGGAAGTTTCACTTATCAATGCTCGAAGATAGAGAAACTAAAGTCTGCCAATACTGCAACTTTAGAGCGATTTGCAGGATACAGGAAGCGAGCTGAGATGTATAATGCATAAGGAGCAAGCGGTGTAAATTAAAAGCAATCACCACGGCTGAGATAAGGATTCGTTCTATTGTTTTTTGAGTATTTCCATCAGTTGAGTGTTTAAGTATAATTTTTCTTTGCCAACTATCACGCTTTTCAGAAATCCTTTTTGCTCCAAACTTTTTAAATAATATCCGGCAGTTTTTATGTTACCCAATCCGGCGTTTTCAATGAAATTTCTTTTTGTGTAAGGCAACCTAAACAGTATTTCTAATAAATCTTTTGAGTAAACTCTTGGTAGTTTCTTTTGAATTTTCTCTCCCATGGATTTCATGAGTTTCTCTATTCTCTCAATTCTGTGTCTTCCGTTTTTGGAGGAGACTTCTATCATGTCAAGAATGTAAAGTATCCAACTCTCCCAATCATTGCTCTCTGTTACATTTCGTAAGTTAATGTAATAAGCACTTTTGTTTTTTAGAATGTAGTTGCTCAGATACAATGCCGGTAAATCCATCAGCCCACATAATTTTAAGTATAGCAGAAGAATGATCCTGCCGGTTCTTCCATTTCCGTCATAAAATGGATGGATGGCCTCAAACTGATAATGAATTAAAGCTAATTTAATTAATGGATCAATGTCGTCATCAAGATTAATGAAACCCCCTAATGCTTTTAGTTTTTCTCTTATGATTTCTTCTCCTTCGGGCGGAGTATAAATTACTTGGCCGGTAGCAGGGTTTTTCAATTGAGTCCCAGGCAAATTTCTAATTCCCGACTGATTTTCTTTAATAATTCGCATTATAGAGATAAAAAGATTGGTTGTTAGAATTGGTTTCTTTTTAATTTGTTCAACACCAAACCATAATGCGTCCTTATAGTGAATTACTTCTTTTGTTGCAGTGTTTTCGATTTTTTTATCAGCAACAGTTGCTTGGAAAAGAGCATCCTGCGTAGTTATGATATTTTCAATCGCCGAACTAGCCTGAGCTTCTTGTAAATTTATTGTGTCAATAAAAAGTAATGGATTGGGCAAATTCGTTATTGCACCTTTTAATTCTGAGAGTGCTCGGCTTGCAGAAATAGCTTTTTTAAGAATAACTCTTGTCTCGATGTTTGTTTTCGGAGGTAAATCAGGTAAATCGTTAAATGGTTTTAGCGGATTATATTTCATTTTATATGCTTTTTAAACGCGGGCAAATTTTACACTCATTTATCTAACGAGGGCAAATATAACAATAAATTGCCTTTGTCAAAATATTGAGAGTAAAATTAGCCCCGGTTTCAAACAATGTCACGCCAAACCAAGCTTAAATCTGGACCTACTAGATGATGTTGGTGTTGTTGTCGAATAAATTAATATCTGGCTCGAATCATTTAAAAATATGCAGCGGCAATTCAGGAAGGGAAGTTTCATATATCAATGCTTGAGGATAGAGAAGCTAAAGTTTGTCAGTACTGTAACTTTAGAGCGATTTGCAGGATACAATAGGCGGTGCGAGGGAAGTTAATTATAATCTAAATTAAGGTACATAATGTGTGCGCAAACTACGTACCTCCGAACACTTTTTCTTTCAATTGAGTATGTGGCGGTGAACGAACTCTATTTGTTGTGCCAAACGGGCTTCAGCTTTGCCTTACCAAATGATGTGAGTATCATAGTTGGTGCTGTTATGTGTTCGTGGCCGCCACAAATAATCTAAAAGGATTTTGTTCATCAGAGACTGCAGTTATTACGGGTTACATTTCCACCGTTTTATTGTCCCTAATCACAATGGGGAAGAATTGTTCGCCCAGTTTCAGCTGATAATTACCAATAGGTAATGCAATTTTTTTGGGTTTATTGCCCGATGTGTGAAATTTTTGTTTTTCCTCACTACGAATTTCCCACCTGCCCTCAGAAACAATGCTGAGTATACCTGCTTTTATTCTTGTTTCCTTTCCTTTTTCTATCGGAACATCATGAACGGTAATTGTATTGAGTCTGAAATAGTATATGCCGGGTGCCAGGGCATGATAAGCCTGCTTATTGGCACTGCTTCGATTGGTGATGAATTTATCTTCCGTTGTCCTCACGTCGATGCTCCATTCTACGTCCGCAGGAAAATTTGTATTCAATCTACCGAGAACTCCTTTCATATCCTCAACAGGAGTGATGACCCACTTTTCATCTGACTCTTTTTTTAAGAGGTTTGTGTTCCTAATTTCATTTCCCGCAACTTCATATTCTGTATTATTTTCAATGCCTGTAGCCAAAATGTTTTGTGTGTAATACCTACCATAAGCAGATACCATCTCACAAGTTTCATAATATTTCTTCATAGCAGATTTTACCATATCTATAAAAGCATCAAGCAGGATAGTTTGCATACCAAAATCAAGCCCGTCCAAAACCATTTCTTTAGCAGCATGGTCAAGTGAATTAATAAAATCTAAAAAATTAAGAGTGTTTATAACCCAATCCACTTTAGGCGCATCTTCAAAGCCTAAAAAACAAAAAGTAGTGGCTCCGCCTGCTCCCTGAAAAAATGCAACAACCGGGTTCAGGTAAGCCGTCATCGTTATATTCTTAGCCTCACCACCAATTTCAAATTTTCCGGAGAAATGACAGGGGTTCGGATCGGATAAATCCGGGCTACGTGGCTTTATCCTGATTTTTATAGCATTGAATTTTATGAGGTCCACTTCCAGCCTGATCTTAACAGTCCCATTTACATTAACTTCAACTATTGGGTTTTTGAATTTTAGTTTGAATTCACCTGCGCTTACTTTTAATCCCAGGCAATTATTGACCATATATTTATGACCCGATAGCAGTGTAAACATATATTCATTCCCGATCATCTTATCAGTTGCTTCTTTCATAATTTCTACCCCGTTAGCCATCCCAGTTAGTTGCATCGTATTCGCAGATTGTATTTCTCCAAATTGAAACATTTTTTGGGTAAATCTGCCTGTAAATAAGGGATCGATCTCATTGTTGACATTCTCAGTGTCACTAGATATGATCCCCCGAAATTTAATTCTGGAAGTTCGTATTTCCCCAACCTCTTGACCAATACTTTCAACAAACAACGTGCAAGTAAAAAGAAGAAGAAAAATCTTTTTCATAATATTGTTATTTTAAATAAAGAACCAAAAAAAAGAATTTTCGAAACTAATGGTTGTCGAAATACAGGTGGTACACAACTGGTGTAATTACGCTCATGTGCGTATATCATACCTAAATTGGGTGAATACATGCTGCGATTTATTAGTAAAAAATTCATTTATTCTCTTTCGTCATCATTGCCCTATCGAGTGGGTTTACAAAATTTACAATGGCATTTCTAAAAATCACCACCTTCGGTACGTTACTCACATTAAAATCATTTAATCGGCCGGAAGTTATAGTATTCAAATGTCAGTAATCAACTCGCTTAGAACTTATACTTTCAAATTTGGAAAGTCAAACAGAATCTGTGAGATAAAACACTCATGTGATATTGAAACGAGTCAACTTCAATCCGAAGAAAAATTTGGCAAGTAACCAATTAATCTCTCCAGGGAAAAATTGCTAAAGAGAAAATATAGAACTGAATGAAAAGCTAATAAAAATTTGTCTTGAGTCGGTTGAAAAATATGTCGCTGCTATACAGGACGGGAAGTTTCACTTATCAATGCTTGAAGATAGGGAAGCTAAAGTTTGCCAGTATTGTAATTTTAGAGCGATTTGCAGGATACAGGAGGCAAGCGAATCCCAAAATATTGTATTAAGGAAAATAGCGCATAACGTCTGCGCCAACTATGCACCGCCGAACAATTTCTCTTTTAATTAAGTGAGGCGGTGAGCGAACTCTATATGTCGAGCCTTCAACCGAACGAGTGAACGTCATTGTTGCTGCTGTTAGGTGCCGTTTTGCTTTTTCGCATTGAGCAATCAGCAACGCGAAATTCGGATTATCTCTGAACCACGTTACGCGTTTTCTCCACCGTTCTTACTAACGCCCGGGAGGAGGTGGCGGGAAGAGTTTAGGATGTGCCTCGATAATAAACCAGCGCTCATTTACTTTTTTCATCACTTGGACAACATACCCTTTTAGTGAGACAGAACCACTGGAAGGGATGATCTCAATCCCACCTTGCCATATGGCAAGCTCTGGCGTGAGCATGCGGACCGCCCCGCGCTCTTGCTTTACCTTTGCGCCAGGCATGTTTGGTGGAGAAGCTTATTATATGCGGCTTCGATTTCAGCACGCCCATGCTGCACGTCTCCGAACGCTCCCACCCTCACAGCATCTTCGGTATAGTAAGAGGCTAATGCCTTCGCATCCCCTTTGTCCCAAGCTTCTGCGAACGCCTGTGTCTCTGCAATGATTGTTTCTTATTTTTCAATATTCATATTCTCGGCTCCTTTTGTTTGCACCATTGGTTGTTGCGCACAGGATGTAAAGATTAGCAAAACGAATGGCAGTACGGTTTTTAATTGTTTCATAGTTTTTATATGATAAGTGAGTTGTTGTTAATTGTTAATTACTGCTGAACTACAAGACGGCTCTGAGGTCGAAATGGCGCCTAACGAGCCTGTCGGAAAAGTCATGGAGTACAAAAAATTGCATTAAGAAAAGATATAAAAATGATGAACTCAATAGAGATCGTGGTTTATAAGTCAAATATGGAAGCCTTTTTTTTGTTTCATGTTATCTTTACTTTTTCGACAGTCTCAACGTGTGCACAAACCACGCCGTGCCGCACTCCGCGCTTCTCTTTCAAATAAGTGCGGCATGGAGCGAGCACAACTGATTTCGTTTTCCAAGACCTAACATAGCCATATCAAACGAGCGAGCGTTGTAGTGCCTGTTGTTATGCGCCGCCTTCTTGCGGGCCTGTTCTCACTGACCACTGGGTTTGTTTCTGGGATCATCTCCTGGGTTCACGTAGTTTATTCCCCATGGTCCGATACCGTGAAGCTGAATCGTCGATTTCTCTTTTGTGAAGGCGAAGTGCCGAGTACCAATGGCCATCGCGGCAAACCCTCCAGTAGGCAGTTTCGTGGCCTTGGATTCATCAAACATTTCTCCGAGCCCCATATAAAATGAGCCGTCAAGAACTGTCACATGCTCTATTGCTGGATGCCAGTGAGGTGGGACTTTATAGTTTGCCGGAAGCCTAAGCTGCATTGTAAACGGGCCAGCTTTCGTCGGATCCCCCTCGAGCACTGCTGATTTTACCCCTTTTGGAAGCGAAGTAGGGCCATCCTTCCAGGTAAGATCCGTTGGCACAAGCATGATATGGTTGGCTTGATGCTTAACTGCCTTTTCAGTCGCCTTCTCCTGTGCTTGGAGTAGTGAGGCAGGAACAATGAGAGTCAATCCAATGAGGAACAGCCGCAAAGAAAAATAGTTTAACATGACGATCTCCTTTAGTGTTGGTTATGAAATATGTTGATCAGGAAATTCCTGAATTATTAAGACATCTTGTACTAAAAAGGTGGCACATAACTATTTTAAAAACGCATATGTTCGTATATCATTTCGACCTGCCTGTCGGCAGACAGGTTGAGGTGGTTATGCACAATTATTTTGTTTATTAAAATAATTCAGTTGATTGACAGTTATAGTATTCAAATGTTAGTAATCAATTTGCTGAGAACATATACTTTCAAATTTGGAAAGTCAAACAGAATCTGTGAGATAAAACACTCATGTGATATTGAAACGAGTCAACTTCAATGTACGCAAAAATTTGGGCGCCAGCCAATTAAGCTAAACAGAAAAAAAACTATAGCGGAAGAAGATGTAGAATTGAATTAAGAGCTAATAAAAATTTGTCTTGAGGCAGTTGAAAGATATGTCGCGGCAATTCAGGAGGGAAAGTTTCATTTATCAACACTTGAAGATAGAGAAGCCAAAGTTTGCCAGTACTGCAACTTTAGAGCGATTTGCAGGATACAGGATGCGAACTGATTGGGATTATTTTTTAATAAAACTATGGCGCATAACGCTCTGCGGGTTTGCGTGCGTACGGGAGAAAGAAATACTTGACTGTCTGCTTGCACAGAACAAAAATAGGAAATAAAAATTGTCTGCGAAAAAAAACCCGCATCACGCAAACCCGCTGCTAGGGTTAGTTGTTTTATAATATTGTGCGTAAAACATTTTCATATTCGGTTAGTTCAAGTCCTTTGTTGGGAAACTCTTACACCTTTTATTAACAGCCATAGACTAAATAGCAATTCCCCTATAGAACATGGAATCAAAATGGCAGGATATATCGTTTTTACTAAAGGTGGGAAAAGAAACCAAGTAACGCTATTGATAAAATAGCATAGACCTCCAATTAGTAGCAGAACTCCTAAAATTCTTGGAAAGTAGGCGGATCTGTAAATCAAATATCCAAGTATAATAAGGTGTAAGCCGAAAAATAAAAGAGAAATATTATAACCTGAACCGTGCAATTTTATTGACAGCAACGCTAATGCCTCAAGCTGGTCTGAATTAAAAACAGTTAGGTATTGTGCGTCTCCTAAAAAGAACAATGCCGCATAGTGACTAAGAGCAACGACACATAAAATAATAATACTCGTCAGCCGGAAAAATGTAGAAAGCAATGATAGATTCCTGCTAAAATCCCTGAGTAATATATAAAGTATGGTTGTTACACCAATATCACATACGAGCATAATTAATTCACTGACAAATCCGAATCGGAACCAAAATTCAGAAGCTATAATATTCTTAGCAGTAACAGTGGCATTATTGTAGTCAACAAGGTTGTCACGAACAAAGATTTGGGCAATTAGTCCGAAACCTATTATTAGCAAATAAAGGAATCCTGCAATTCTGGCAATTTTTACTGTTGAGTCCATATCTAATTTTTTGTATGACGCTTTTTTTGAGGATTTGTTACATTATTTATAGTTTAGTCCATGGTGCTGAACAATGACCGATAACTATTGTAAGTACGCATATATGCGTATATCATTCCAAATGGGGTGGCTATACGTCATTATTTTGTTTATTAAAATCATTAAGTCGGTTGGAAGTTATAGTACTCAAATACCCGTAATCAACTCACTTAAAACTTATACTTTCAAATATGGAAAGTCAAACAGAATATGTGAGACAAAACACGCATGTGATATTAAAACGTATTACATTCGAAGTGAAGAAATAATTGGACGCCAGCCAATTAAGTTGAGCAGAAAAAAGACTACTGCGGAAGAAGAAGTAGAACTGAATCAGGAGTTAATAAAAATTTGTCTTGAGGCAGTTGAAAAATATTTTGCAGCAATTCAAGAAGGGAAGTTTCACTTATCAATGCTTGAGGACAGAGAAACTAAAGTTTGCCAGTACTGCAACTTTAGAGCGATTTGCAGGATACAGGAAGTAAGCTGAGTTTGATTTATTTCTTTAAACAAAACCATGTCGTATAACGTTTGGGGGTTTAAGAAGTGGCAGATTTAGAAGCACAAACTGTCAACCTACGACTACTGTTTATTAGAAGCACTACCGTTCGATTAAGCACGTCACCCGCCATTTCTTTAAACCCCTTGTTATGGGCTGGTTTGCTTGTCTGTCCAACTAAACCAACTACTGTGTTACAGGAACAGAGTTATGAAATTGAACAAAAACCCAATTACCATTTCGTTTTTCCAAAACCCCAGTTAATCTCTGACCGTTGATTTGAACAGGGTTACCCTCAACTTTCAAGTTCCAGTCCCATGTCTCCGAAAACCAAGCTACATCACCAGCAGAACTAATCTTAATTATTTGGTCTTTGACAGTGATTTTGGTGTCTTGAAAAGATGGCAGCATTTTCACTACGGCATCTTTAAACCCTTCCCACCCGATAAAGTGTTCAGAAGCATCTGAACCGTAGTTAACCATGTCTGCTTCATGTGCCATGATATTCGACAGCAATTCCATGTCATGCGTTTCCCAGAATTGCACAAATTGGTCAACGACTGTTTTGACATTCGTCTTTTCAGATGTTAAGTCGACTTTTTGATTGCAACCGCTTGTTGTCAAAAAAACTGTTATCAGAAAGAGTGAATAAAAAAAGAAGTTTTTCATAATGATTTTATTTGTTTTTTGTCCTACTCGTTTGGCTTTTCGGTGTCGCCCCGTTTTTTGAGTGGTCGCTGGTTTCCACTTTTGATTTGCAATATTAAGAATTTGTCAAACAGTCAAGAACTGTCGTAAAAAATTGTTGGCGGTTCTCGTGTCCGTCGGGTGTCGTTGTCGGTTTTTAAACTTGCCCATAACTAATGATAAGTACCCATATATGCGTATATCATTCCAAATGAGGTGGCTATACGCAATTATTTTGTTTATTAAAATCATTCAGTTGATTGGCAGTTATAGTATTCAAATGTCAGTAATCAACTCGCTTAGAACTTATACTTTCAAATTTGGAAAGTCAAACAGAATCTGTGAGATAAAACACTCATGTGATATTGAAACGAGTCAACTTCAATCCGAAGAAAAATTTGGCAAGTAACCAATTAATCTCTCCAGGGAAAAATTGCTAAAGAGAAAATATAGAACTGAATGAAAAGCTAATAAAAATTTGTCTTGAGTCGGTTGAAAAATATGTCGCTGCTATACAGGACGGGAAGTTTCACTTATCAATGCTTGAAGATAGGGAAACCAAAGTTTGTCAGTACTGTAATTTTAGAGCGATTTGTAGAATACAGGAAGCGGAGTGAATACCAATATATTATATTATGAACAATAACGTTTAACGGGTAGTAACTTGCCCAAGACTGGGCTTTAGAAACACCAACTGCTCAAGACACGATTAAGTCTATTATTGCATTACTGAGTTGTCAAATTATTATTTGTTATCTATTAGTTTCATTAAAGTCAAAAGCTGTTTTGTGTTTGTGATGTCAAAATATTTGTCCTTTATTAGTTTCACTTGATATTTTTGAGGCAAAAAGTGGCCCCATTTTGAAAAAGCTAATAGAGTAGAATTTGAATCCAAGAGGTTGTTTATGTGGGAGTCCATGTAGGCAAATGGTTGAGTTAATGAACCCCACTTTGCTAATAATTCTTCTTTAGGAGCATCAATATCAAATTTACTGCAACTTTCCTCTAAAATGTTTTTTATCCCAGCAATGTTTAGCAGTAATTGTATAGTTCGATTTATTCTTGTCCCTGTAAATGTATATAGTTCCATATGCATTTCGGCTACGAGTAATGGTCTGTCAACTATCAAGTTTTGAATATTGAAAACTGAAAAATCTTTCCGCATTGCTTCAATTTCATCAAAACTGGGTTCATCCAAAACATCAAAAAAGTTATTGTTATAAAGTATCTCAAACATTTTTTCTCTGATTCGCGGATGAATTGTTGCACCACTAGAACCAAAAAACATTGGCTTCTTTCCGTCTTTAGCCGGAATTACTTCAATCTTCTTAGACTTAAAATCAATGAACTTTATTTTCCAGATTTTAGCTGCTAATAAAATATTTTCATCTTCTATCATTTGCGGTGAAGGTGAAATTTCACCAATAGTATTTCCCGCATTTACAACTTTAAAATTTTCTTCCGTTTTGAAAACACTATAAAAATCTCGGCTATTTACGATTTTCTCACCTTCAACTCCAATAATGACTTCTTGCTGTAATTTTTCTAAAAAGTCAATTTCAATTAGATGATTAAGTATTTCCTCAATTTCTGAGACATCAATTTGATTGAAAGTAAAATTATCTTTTAATTGTTTTACTAAGTCAGTCAATCTAATGCCTGAATGTCCTTTTGTAATTGATAAAGCTTGATGAAGTAAAATGTCATAAGATTTTTCAGTTGATTGAGGTGGTTCAATAAATCCTTCCTGATATAAGAGCCAACAGGCTAATGATTGTAATAAACTCCATCTTTTGGTGGCATACAAAAACAGATTGCTTTTTTCTCCTTCTTTTCGCCCACTTCTACCAACTCTTTGAATCAATGATGCAATGCTATGAGTTGCATCAATCTGAATAACTTCATCAACTGTTCCAATATCAATTCCTAACTCTAAAGTTGATGTGCATGCAATACAAAAATTTTGACGCGTATTATTTTTAGCAAAATATTCTACATACTCTCTTACTTCTTTGTCAACTGATGAGTGATGTGAAAAGTAGTTTGGGTGTCCTTTAACTCTATCTGAAATCTTTCTTAGTTTTACAGCAACCTCTTCTGCTCTTCCTCTGCTATTAGGAAAAATTAAAACCTTATTGTCTTTTGTCTCAATGTATAAATCATTTAAAAGTTCTAAAGGCAAATCATCCCTTTCATTTTTGAAGTAGCGGAATACTGCATTTATCTCTTTTGCAGTTCTGTCTAATAAAATTTTAGTGTTCAATTCATTACCTGTAAACTTTTTTGCTTCATTATAATCTCCAATTGTTGCGGATAAACCAACTATGCTAAAAGGTTTGAGATTTACATTTTGAAGTCTTGATAAAATTGATTTTAGTTGCGTTCCTCTATCTGTGCCTATGAATGAATGTATTTCGTCTATGACGACATATTTAAGGTTTGAGAAAAGATGCTTCACATTAAAAGTTTTGTTTATGAACATTGCTTCTAATGATTCTGGTGTTATTAAAATGATTCCGTTAGGTTGTTTAATAATTCTGTCTTTAAGTGTTTTATTTGCTTCTCCATGCCACTTTGTGACTGTAACATCAAGGTATTTACAAAGTTCCTCAATACGATAAAACTGGTCGTTAATTAAGGCAATCAATGGTGAAATATAAAGCACCTGAACACCTGTTTGATTAAAATCTATTTTTGAAAGTATGGGAAGAAATGCAGCTTCTGTTTTCCCTGATGCTGTTCTTGAAGCTAAAATATAGTTGTCGTCTGTTGCAAGAATTTTTGCAATAGCTGCTACTTGAATTGGTCGCAACTGCTCCCAACGCTTAGCACGAATGTATTTTCGAATTGGTTCTGAAAGTAAATCAAATGACATTATAATTCTTCAACACTGTCCAATGAACCTTCATTTGGTCTTTCATCTGAAATTACTAGTTCGCCAATAAGCTTTTTCTTGTCCACATTAGGGTTTTGACGAATGATATTCAAAATATTTAAAAAATCACGAATAATTTCACCGGGAGTTAAAAATTCAGTCGCACCAGGTTTATTAAATATTTCTTCCATAAACTGCTGAATATCGCTATCGGAAAAATTTATTTCTGTTTTATAGTTGTAATCAAATATTGCCTTTAGATTTTTAAGCAAAATAAATATCTCTTCGTGGGCAAGTGGCATTAAATGAAATACGGGCTGTGCAAAATCTCTAATTTCTACTGTTTCATATTTATTTGTTTCTAATCTCCTTTTTAAAGCTTGATAGCTAAAAAGGCCTCTGCGTTCATTTTCTAAGAATTCTTTCGTCCCAGCAAAATTGAAAAATAAGTTTGAGACTTTTCCTTGAAAACAATCGTTGTAAATGGTAAGTATTTTTTCATAATTCTTTTCTCTCATAACAGAGGTTGATATTTTATAAAGGTTGACAGCCTCATCTAAGTTCACCATAAAACCCCTATAACCTATGCTAACAAAAAGCTTACAAAAATTTTTTAGCATATCGTAGAAATTCAAATCATTAATTATTTCTCTTACTCCTAAATCTTGCCTCGCTTCACTTTTTGTTCTGTATTCTCCTTTCAGCCACTTCAAAGCATTTCGCCTCAATTGCTCATCATCTTTTATGAAACCCTCATAGTATTTTATAACCACCATTCCAAAGTCAAAACCTCCAACATCAGTAATTTCATTTATGGTTTTCATAATGTTAGTTTGAATAAGGTTTAAGAATTGCACATTACGAATATCTGTCAATGAAATTTTATTTTCTTCTGCTGTTTTGGTAACTATTTGCTCAATCCATTTTTCCATTAAGGTAGACAATGCGCCGCCTTCAGGTTTAGTTTGAATTGCCAAATTATCTATTAGGGCAGAATATAGAGCTACACCTTTTCCGTCATTTGAATACAAACGATTGTCGGGAGTAAAATCAGCATTTGCTATCACAAATTTTTGCTTCAACGCAATAGTGTTAATTAAGTGAAGCATAAAAGATTTTCCAGAACCAAAATCACCAATCCAAAACTTAACTATACTCTGTCCGTTCTTAACATCTTCCAATGAAGTAACAAAAGCTTTGATTTCTTCGTCCCGCCCAACGGCAATATGCTGGACGCCAATTTTAGGAACTACACCGGCAATCAATGAATTGATAATGGATGTTGCTTCTTTCGGTTTAATGTTGTCTATCATTTTGCTAAAAGCCTTTGATAATAATTTGGATTTATAGTGAGATATTCATCTTCTTCCTCAATCAAAACATCATCGTCCAAAATTTCAAAACAAATTTCATTAATTCTTTCGATAAGTTGATTACTAAAAACCCCTTTTGATTTTGCGAATGCTTCCAATTCACTTTGAGGAATCGAAAAATTGTTTTTTGATAATACTTCCAATGCCTCCAACTGTATTGGCGTAAATTCAATTCCACTTGAATAAATTGATTTTTGTGTTATTTCAGATTTTTGAGTTATTTTAATTTCAACTTCCTCACTGTTTATTTCTTGTGTTTTAATTGATGTACTTTCATTCTCATGTTCATCATTCAAAATTTTATCCAGTAATATAATAGTTTCAGAATGTTGTTTTTGCTCTTCTAATATTAAGGTTTTATCCAACACTATTGGTTTACGCTTGATAGCATACACTTGCGGAACGGCACTAAGTGCTTTGTTCAAGTCTTTATCTTTTATCAATTCAATAACTATAACCTCAAAGTCATGTAACTGTTCATTTTTTTCAAACAGGCTTTTTTGAATTGTTTTTGTGATTTGTTTATTGTTAAAAGTTGTTGATTTTAAATCATAATACAAATAGTAGATATAAAATCTTAAAGAGGTTACTTTGTCATACTTTGCAATAAATCTTGAGGCTTGGAAAAATATATTTTCAATATTTGGATTGCTTTTATTCATTTTTTCTAATTCATAAATACTTTGAATATATTGTAATTTATCCTTTTCAGTAAAGGATTGCTCAAACTGTTGCATCTTAATTTTCCATCTATTCTTATCGTACTTGTTTAATAAAATTTCAATTTCCTCAGTAGGTTTTAAATCATCAATATATTTTTGAATTATTTTATTTATATGAACTTGAAATCTATTATTATAATCAATGAAGGCTGGTGGTGAAAGTAGATACCAATTGAAATCTGTTTTTCTACCTACAGAGAAATAATCTCTTAATTTGTTTTCACAAGATTTATAGATGCATTGATAAATATCATTTGTGAATGTGTTAATTATTGGCTTATTATAACCAAAATTTTTATATCGAAAATCATTTGCTATTGCTATTTCGGCAAACGCATTCGCTTGTTCTTGAAAACTTGTACCGTTTAATTTAAAAATGGTTTGTAGTTCATCCAACGTATCAAAAAACATTCTTATTAATTCTATTGCTATCTCTTCTGTCGAATTAAATTTATTATCGGTATCAATTAAGTTGTTAAGTGTAATTACTTCCTGCTCGTTTAACTTTAATTTATTTTTATATCGATTACCTAACTTCCAGTCTTCATTAAATGATTGAATCGCCAAACTATTATTTAATTTGTAATGATTATCTGTAACATCAATAACTGAATCATCCTTGTAGCTGCTATATGAACTTGAAGTAGTTACTTCGATTTTGATATTATTTGTCAATTCCTCTTCGCTTTTTTTTGTGTTATTGGTATATGTACTTTTCGCAGTGGTCAGTTTCTTGTTACCTGACAAAGCAAATATTATAATCATAATTACTACTAACGCACCAATAATATAAAACATTAAAGAAATTGAATCTTCCGTATCAGAATCAATTTTGGGACTTTCAAAGATTTTCGGGTTTTCTATTGCTATTAGAAATTTACTGGACAAAAATCCACTTTTACCATTATGCTCAATTTTGAACCATAATGAATTAGTTTTTTCAATAACGGTTACGTTTTCCCCTCTCTTTATAATCCCAATTGAATTGTATTTAGGACTTGGACCACTTCTAAGATTTAGATTCGCAGTTGTTTGATATAAATCCGCAGCATTCAAATTAATTGCAACTGTAAGTAACAATATTGTGCAAAGTGTTCTGGTAACGGATATTTTGTTTGCTATTAAATTGCTCATTTCTTATTGCAGAATATTAGTTTTCATAGTTATTGAAATTTATTACGGAATGTTGCCTTTCGGGTGCGTTAGGGAAAGAGCAAATGTAGTGCAACTGCTTCGGCTTGTGGGTGGGGCTGGACTGTTGACTTTTAACATCGGTTATAGCTATTGTAAAAAACTCATATAAGGTATATCATACCTAGATTGAGTGGATATACGCAATTATTTTGTTTATTAAAATCATTTAATCGGTCGGTAGTTATAATATGCAAATCCACGTTATCAACTCACTTAAAACTTATGTAATTTTTTTGAGGAGGTCAAGGGTGGAAGCGTAAATAGATTCGGATTGTTATTTTAAATCTTAAAAAGTATAAACAGCGATGTGAAAACCAAATGGTATAAGAAAAATAAAAATGCCTTTGCCGGAGGGGGGCAAAAGCTTAGGCATGCTATCTGCTTGACTCGTAACTAAACGAGAAGCATAACAACAATATTAAAGTTTCAAATTAAAGTCAATTTACTTCAATAACATTTTCAATTTCGTATCAATAAAATTTCCGACCCCCCTATTGACGCATAGGCGTCAACCTAACAACAAGAAAAAAATATTGTGAAACAAAGATATTATTGCTAAATCAATTAAATATTGAAGAAAATATATACAATGACAGAATTAAAAAATGTAAAGTCGTTATTGAAAATAAGTCTCTCCCTTCTCAAGGGAGAGATTAGAGAGGGTTCTGGGATATCTGTTAAATTAGCAAACTCATCCCAACCCTTCTGGCTTGCCATGGCTTTGCCATCTTGCCAAGAGAAGGGCTTATTGGTAAATACACTTTAATTTATCATTCTGACATAACATTATTATATAAAGGCTTATGCTAATATTTTATAAAATTAAGTTGACGCCTATGCGATTTTATCGGGAGCGGTGCTTTAAGCCATCTTTGTAGCGCGTACGGGATTCGAACCCGTGATCCCCGCCTTGAGAGGGCGGTGTCCTAAGCCACTAGACGAACGCGCCTAGAATGAAGCCCCACTTTATCTCCCCAAAGGGGAGACTTTAAGAAATGAAAAAAAAATCTAAGTGCCGTTTTATCATTATCAATTATCCAGCAACCAGAATCCATCATCAATACATCCGCTACCCATCAGAGGTCGAACCTTCCAGACTTTGTGCTTGATCCAGAGAAAAACCTGGTTACAGTGAACTAATGTCGAACCAAATAATAAAATAAAAAATAATTGTACAGTAACTGTATAATTCTATGTCAAATTTATAAAATATTTTTTATTTATTCAGTTTTTAATACTTGAGGCAATTCGATATAAAATGCTGCTTAAATAATTCCCCGCAGAATTTCTTTATAATCTATTTTATTCTCACCAAAGATAATTTATTTTCTTTTTGTACGTGGAAGGTGTTTAATACATGGACAGCCTGATAAAATGTCCGTAAAAATATACTTCAACCCATAACGGATCCTGTGTTTAATATTTCTTCATCAGATTCAAGATATATGTAATCGATCCATTCTTTATGTTTCTGATCCCATTCAAGAGTTCTGTTTAGGCAACTAAATATGATACACATGTTTTTCTTTTTCGATTTTGAAAAGCTTATAATTTATGCTATCGCATAGAGCTTGCCAGCTTGCTTCAATTATATTTTCTGAAACACCGACGGTTGACCACGTTTCGATCCCATCGCCGGATTGAATTAACACTCTAACTTTAGCCGATGTGCCGTGTTTCTCATTCAGCACGCGTACTTTATAGTCTATCAATTTTATTTTTGATATTTCCGGATAGAATCTTGTAAGTGCTTTTCGCAATGCATTATCAAGTGCGTTCACAGGACCATCTCCGTTTGCGGCCGTGTGTTCTATTTCGCCATTTACCTCAATCTTTAACACCGCTTCAGCAGAAGTGTGCCTTTGATTATCAAATGTAACGTGAACTTTTGAATCCAGTGTTTTGAAAAAGGGTATGAACTCGTTTGTTTCGGAACGCAAGATCAATTCAAAAGAAGCTTCAGCACCGTCAAATTGATAACCATCGTATTCAAGCGATTTAATGTGCTCGACTAACCTCTTGCTTAATTCATTATCTGCCGATATATCTATCCCGAATTCTTTTGCTTTGTACTTGATGTTGCTTTGACCCGACAGATCTGAAACCAAAACACGCTGCTTATTCCCTACCTTGTCAGGTTCAATATGTTCATACATTTTATTATCCTTCATTACAGCACTTACATGTATTCCACCCTTATGTGCAAATGCAGATGCGCCCACGTAAGCCGCTCGCGTATTCGGAACTAAGTTCATTACTTCAAAAACAAAATTTGAGAGTGATGTTAATTCATTTATTTGAATTTCATTTTTCGTATCCAAATTCATTTTCAAAAATAAATTAGGGATTATGCTTACAAGATTTGCATTGCCGCATCTTTCGCCGACCCCGTTTATAGTTCCCTGAACATGCACTGCGCCGGTTTCAATAGCTGTTAATGAATTTGCAACCGCAAGCTCACAGTCATTATGAGCATGAATTCCTATCGGTTTTTTAATTATATCTTTTACCGCGAGTACTGCATTCATTACTTCAGGCGGAAGGGATCCTCCGTTTGTATCGCATAAAGTTATGACATCTGCTCCGGCTTCATCTGCAGCTTTAATCATGCGCAAAGCAAATTGCCTGTCGTCCTTAAATCCGTCAAAGAAATGTTCGGCATCATAAATAACTCTTCTCCCGTGTTCGCGAAGAAATTGAACAGATTTAAAAATTAATTCCTCGTTTTCATCTTCAGTTAAACCGAGTCCTTTCTCAGCATGGAATTTCCATGTTTTACCGAAGATCGAAACAGTTGATGTTTCGGCTTTAAGAAGAGCATTCAAATTTATATCAGAAGAAATTTTATTAGGAAATCTTGCTGTAGAACCGAATGCACAAATTTGTGACCGCTTTAGATTTAACTTTTTTACTTTTTGAAAAAACTCTTCATCGCGCGGATTGCTGCCAGGCCAACCACCTTCGATAATATCAATTCCGAACTCATCAAGCCTTTGAGCAATTGCAAGTTTATCAATAATTGACAGATTAATTCCTTCGCCCTGAGTTCCATCGCGTAAAGTTGTATCAAATAGTTCTATTAGCTTCTTTTCCATTTGGTTCTCTCTTGTATAATTTTATATCATATTATTTTCACGCGCGTAATTAAATAGTCCACCGCTCTTTACAATGTCATACACACTTCCAAGCGGACGGAGGCGATATGTTTCTCCACTTGAATGATTTGTGATTTTGCTGCTCTCTAAATCTACTTCTACATCATCACCCGTTTTAATTTTATCATTCAGCTTTGAGCTGCTTTCAAAGGGAATAACAAAACCTCCATCTACAGAATTGCGATAGAAAATTCTTGCGTAAGATTCTGCAACAACGGCTTTAACTCCGGCAACTTGAAGCGAAAGGGGTGCGTGTTCACGCGATGAACCACATCCGAAGTTTGAGCCGCCGACGATTATGTTAAATTTTGACTTGTGATTATCACCGTCAATAAAAGGTTTACCGCCGAATGGCAATCCAGCTTGCTCGATCGGCACACTTGATAATGCAAAGTGTCCATACTTTTTTAATTCTTCCGGATCGCTTGTGCTGTATACCAGGTGTTCAGCTGGAATGATTTGATCTGTATCAATGTTATCACCAAGAACATATGCTTTACCAATTATTTTCTTTTCCATTATTTATTCCTTTTTTGCCTTTAAAAGTGAGGCTGATTAAAAAGTAACAATTATTTTAAAATAGCACACTGATGATGCAGATTTTAACTGATTTTCGCAGATCATTTAATTGCAGAGTTACTTTTTGGCCACCCTCATTTAGGAGGGGGCAATTATAAAAATTTTCTCGGATCAGTTATTTCTCCGGATATTGCTGAAGCGGCAACTGTGAGCGGAGAGGCCAAATATACCTGCGATAATTTACTTCCCATTCTACCCGGGAAATTTCTGTTAGTAGTTGATATAACCACATCACCTTCTACACTTCTACCGATTGTATCCGAAGGACCGCCTAAACAAGCAGCGCAAGACGATTCTGCAATAATACATCCCGCATTTGTAAAAATATCTTTAAGAGAAACACCGCTTATTGCCTCTGCCTCCAACTGCTTGGCAATTTGAGTACTTGCCGGAACAATAAAGGTTGTTACCTTCACTTTTTGCCCGAGCAGCAATTTAGCTGCAAACTGAAAATCAGTCAGCTTTCCGCCGGTGCAAGAGCCAATGTAACATTTGGTAAGGTTGGTACCTTCAACATTTTTTACTTTGTCCATGTTATCCGGACTATGCGGTTTGGCAACAAGGGGTTCCATTAATTCAACATCGTATTTGTATTGAGAATGATAAAACGCATCTTCATCACTATTAAACTCTTCATATTGCGTAACATCAATTTCATTGAGATAGTGTCTTGTAACATCATCAACGGCAATTATTCCATTCATACCACCAGCTTCGATTGTCATGTTTGTCAAAGTCATCCTTTCCATCATATTCATTGATCCAATTGCTTCACCTCCAAATTCCATAGCCCGGTAGGTTGCACCATCCGTTGTTATGTCTCCAAGAATTTGAAGGATCAAATCCTTAGCAGTAATGTATTCGGGCATTTTTCCGTTGAATGTAAACTTGATGGACTCAGGCACTTTCTCCCATATTTTCCCGGTTCCCATTATGAAAGCGGCATCTGTGTTGCCAACTCCGGTTGCAAACATTCCAAAGGCGCCGGATGTACATGTATGTGAATCTGTTCCGAACAAAACTGTCCCCGGTACATTGTAACCCTCTTCTGCAAGGGCGATATGACAAACACCTTTGTAACGTTCGGTTCCAACATCGTAATAGTTTGGCAAATCATATTCTCTTGCGAACTCACGAAGTAAATCAACATTTCTATTTGCGTTCGTGTTTTTTGTAAAAATGTAATGATCCGGAAAGATCACCAATTTTTCTTTATCCCAAATTTTTGCTTTCTCACCGAATTCTTTTTTCCAGATTGCAATTGTTGGCGGTCCGCACACATCATGTGTCATCAGCACATCTACATCTAACCAAACACTTTCACCTGGAGCTACTCTTGTTTTCTTAGATGCTTTCGCAAATATTTTTTCTGTGATTGTCATTCCCATTTTTATTTCTTAAACATTTCTGATGATCAACTCATCCTCATGAAACTCTAAATTTGTTTTTGTAAAAAGCAGATATTGATTAATTGCCTGCAGATATGCTTTTGCGCTTGCTTCAATAATGTCTGTTGATGTTCCTCTGCCTGTGAAAGAATTTTCACCGTTTCTAATCCTGACAATTGCTTCGCCGAGTGCCTGTCTTCCCGAAGTAACAGAACGAACATTGTAAGATTCAACTGTAGGTCTGATTTCGAGAGCTCTTTCTATTGCATTAAAGCATGCATCAACAGGTCCATCTCCGGTACAAGATTCTTGTATAACTTTTTCGTTTGATCTGATCTTAATTGTCGCTGTTGGAATAGTATCAGTTCCTGCAGTGACATGTAAGTATTGAAGTTCGTACAATTCTTCTTTTTTATAAATCTCATCACCCATTAATACTCTCAGGTCGTCATCGAACACTTCTTTCTTTTTATCCGCCAGTTCAAGAAATGCTTCATATACTTTTTGCATGTCTTCTTCAGAAGGATGATAACCCAATTCACCTAAGCGTGATTTCAAACCATGCCTGCCGGAATGCCTGCCAAGGATAATTTTTGTTTTGTTAACTCCAACAGATTCAGGAGTCATGATCTCATAGGTCTGTTTATTCTTCAGCATGCCATCCTGATGAATGCCGGATTCATGTGCGAACGCATTTTCGCCGACAATAGCTTTATTCGGCTGCACAACAATTCCAGTAAATCCCGAAACCATTCTGCTTGTGTTATAAATTTCTGTTATGTCGATGTCTGTGTAATAATTACAAATGTCGTTACGAACTTTGAGAGCCATAACAATCTCTTCAAGCGAAGCATTACCAGCTCTTTCACCAATTCCGTTTATAGTGCATTCAACTTGTCGGGCGCCATTTTGAATTGCAATGATTGAATTAGCAACTGCCAGCCCAAGATCGTTATGACAATGAACGCTAATGATAACTTTATCTATGTTCCTAACTCTTCTTTTCAATTCCGCAATCTTAAAACCGAATTCAGATGGAAATGTATATCCGGTTGTATCGGGAATATTGACAGTTGTTGCACCTGCTTCGATTGCAGTTTCAATTATATCGCATAGATAACCGATATCGGTTCTTCCTGCATCCTCAGCCGAAAATTCTACATCGTTACAAAACGTTTTTGCGTAAGCAATTGAATCGTAAGACATTTTTAAAATAGTTTTTCTTTTTTCCTCGAGTGAAGCGCCGTACTTGCTATCACCGAATTTCCCGAGTATATGAATATCAGACGTGCTCGAAAAAGTATGAATCCTCGGCTTCTTAGCATTTCGTAATGCATTGTACACAGCTTTGATATCAATTTCTTTTGCACGTGCTAATCCTGCAATTATCACTTCCGATTCATCTGCAATTCTTTTTACGGCTTCAAATTGAGCCGGAGATGAGACCGGAAAGCCGGCTTCGATTACGTCGACTTTTAATTTTGCGAGCTGCCGGGCAATCTCTAATTTTTCATAAACATTTAATGATGCGCCGGGAGATTGTTCTCCATCTCTTAAGGTTGTGTCGAATATTATAATTCGTTCGTTCATATTCTTGCCTATGACTTTTAAAAAGTTAAATTTTTCATCCTTCTCTTTTTGAGCGAGTGCTTAACTGTTTATAAGCTAAACACCCCAAGAGCCTGGTTGTGATAAATTTCATTTATGTTTTCAATTACAGCATTGGTCATTTCTTGTGTTGATACCAATTTGCAGCCCTCAGATAAAATATCTTGGGTACGTAATCCTTTCGCAAGCGCCAGTTCGATTGCTTTCTCAATTACATCTGCCGCTTTTTGTATTCCGAAAGTATAATTGAACATTAATGCTACAGATGAAATTGCCGCAAGCGGATTTGCGCTGCCTTGTCCTGCAATATCAGGTGCACTTCCATGAACCGGTTCATACAAAGAATATTTACTTCCGATACTCGCCGAGGGCAGCATTCCTAAACTTCCGGTAATCATGCCCGCTATATCGCTGAGAATATCACCGAACAAATTTGAAGTAAGAACAACATCAAACTGTTTTGGATTTCGCACAATTTGCATCGCTGCGTTATCAACATACATATCGTTTAGCTCAACATCAGTAAATTCTTTATGAACTTCGTGAATTGTGTTTCTCCAGAACTGAGAGACTTCAAGAACATTAGCTTTGTCTACTGATGTAACTTTTCTTCTTCTTTCACGTGCCATCTTAAATGCCATTCTACCAATGCGTTCAACTTCTTCACGAGAATATTCCATCGTATTCCATCCCCTTTCATTATCAAATCCTCGCGGTTCACCAAAATAAATTCCTCCGGTCAATTCGCGCAGAACAATAAAATCAGTTCCATGCAAAACTTCTTTCTTCATGGTGGATGAATCAATCAAAGCATCATAAACTTTTGCCGGACGAATGTTTGTAAATAGTCCAAGTGCTTTTCTAAGTTTGAGAAGAGCTGCTTCCGGTTTAAGTTGATGCGGAAGCGATTCCCATTTAGGACCTCCGACCGCACCGAGGAATACTGCGTCTGAATCGTAACATGCTTGGAGTGTTTCGTCGGTTAAGGGAACCTGATATTTTTCATAAGAACAACCGCCAATTAATTGTTCGTTGAATTCAAGCGCCACATTAAAAACTTCTGCAGCAGTTTTCATCACTTGAACTGCGGCGTTTGTTACCTCCGGGCCTATGCCATCGCCGGGAAGTAAAACAACCTGGTAACTCATACACCAACCTCTTCCTTTTTATTCTTCTTAAAGAGCCAGCTCATCATTCCTCTTAACTTTGCACCTACTTCTTCAATAATATGTTCTCTGTTTTCTTTTCTAAGCTGATTCATCTTTGGCATACCCGCATTGTATTCATCAAGCCATTCTTTTGCAAACTGTCCGCTCTGAACTTCGGAAAGAATTCTCTTCATTTCCTTTTTTGTATCGGCAGTTATCAATCTGCTTCCTCTAGTCATTCCGCCGTACTCGGCAGTATCACTCACCGAGTAGTTCATTCTAGAAAGACCTCCTTCATAGTAGAGATCTACAATTAATTTCATTTCGTGCATACATTCAAAATAGGCCAGTTCAGGTGGATAACCTGCTTCCACCAAAGTCTCAAACCCCGCTTTGATGAGTTCTGCAGAGCCGCCGCACAATACTGCTTGTTCACCGAATAAGTCTGTTTCCGTTTCATCCTTAAAATTTGTCTCGATAACACCTGCTCTTGTGCCGCCAATTCCTTTCGCCCATGCAAGCGCAAGATCTTTTGTTCGTCCTGATGGATCCTGATGAATAGCTATCAGACAGGGAACACCGGATCCTTCTAAAAATGTTCTTCGAACTAAATGTCCCGGACCCTTCGGTGCAATCATCATAACATTAACATCTGGTGGTGGAACAATTTGTTTGTAATGAATATTGAATCCATGACCAAATGCAATCGTGTTACCCGGATTTAAATTCGGAGCAATTTGCTTATCATAAACTTCTTTCTGATTCTGGTCCGGAAGAAGAATCATTATTACATTCGCCCATTTAACTGCGTCGGCAATGGTTTTAACTTCAACACCGGCATTCTTGGCTTTTTCCCAACTAGCAGATGTGTTTCGAAGACCGACACAAACATTCATACCGCTTTCTTTCAAGTTCAGGCAATGAGCGTGACCTTGACTCCCAAAGCCGAGCACAGCAATATTTTTTGATTTAAGCAGTTCAATGTTCGCATCTTGTTCATAATAAACTTTCATTTTATTTCCTTAATTAAGTTGTAATGTTATCTTTTTTTTGAATTTTTAATTGCTCACCTCGTTTTAATGCCACGATTCCAGAACGAGCCATCTCTTTGATTCCGAACGGGGCAAGAACATTTACGGCGGCGTCAATTTTGTCGGGTGGTCCTGTAACCTCAATCATCATCGATTTATTAGTGATATCAACAACGTTTCCCCGGAAGATGTCGCAAATATTTTTTATTTGTTCCATTGACCCTTTGTGAAGGCTTAGACTGATTAAAGCAAGCTCGCGTTCAACATGGTACGTATTTGCAAGATCAACTACCTTGATTGTATCAATCAGCCTGTTCAATTGTTTTACCACTTGATCAATAATTTGATCGTCACCTTCAGTAACAATCGTCATCCGTGAGATATCTACAATTTCGGTTTCACCAATTGAAATGCTTCTAATGTTGAATCCTTTACCGCTGAACATAGTGGCAACACGATCGAATGCGCCAAAATGATTTTCTACCAATACAGAAATTGTGTGTTTCATATTAAATCATCCTCTTTGGATTTAGTCGTTTGACAATCATCTCGGAAATTGATCCTCCCGATGGAACCATTGGAAAAACCATATCGGCTTTTACAACTTTGAATTCTAACAGAATAGGCCGATCATTAACCGAAAATGCTTTATCTAAAAGTGAATCAACTTCTTTTGGATTATCGGTTGAGTAAGATTCAATTCCAAAGGCTTCACCTACTTTTACAAAATCTGGATTACTTGCACTTAAATCAGTAAAGCTATATTTCTCTGCGTGAAATAGTTCTTGCCATTGTCTAACCATTCCAAGAAAACTATTATTGATGATTATGAATTTCACCGGAACTTTGTTTGCAGCGGCGGTAATTAATTCCTGAATGTTCATTTGAAATCCACCATCGCCGCTTATTGAAATAATAGGTCTGTTTTTAACGGCAAATGAAGCCCCGATTGCTGCAGGAAGCGAAAATCCCATTGTACCTAATCCACCGCTTGTTAGATTTGAGCGCGGATGATTGTATCTGTAAAATTGTGCTGTCCACATCTGATGCTGACCGACATCGGTGACAATGACAGCTTCACCTTTTGTTTTTTCATATATCTTCTCTATTACAAATTCAGTTCTTAACCTGCCGTCATTATCTTCGTAAACGAGCGGACATTCTTCGCGCCACTCATTTATTTGGGATAACCATTCTTCAGTGTCAGGCGGATTTGGCATCTCCGAAGCAATTTCAGCAATTATATGTTTTACATCGCCAACTATAGGCAGGTCTACAACAACGTTTTTATCGATGCATGTAGGATCAATATCAACGTGAATTTTATATGCATTCTTAGCAAACGTTTCAACTTTTCCGGTAACTCTATCATCGAACCTTGCACCTAAAGAAACAAGCACATCGCAAGTGTCAACTGCTCTGTTTGCCCAATAGGTTCCATGCATTCCAAGCATACCGACCGATAGACTGTCTGTTCCGGGAAATGCACCAAGCCCTTGAAGTGTCATTGCTACCGGCAATTTATTTTCGCGCGCAAAAAAAGCAAGCTCTTGGGAACCGCCCGACATAATTACTCCCCCACCCACATAAAGTAATGGTCTCTTTGCAGCAGCGATAACTTCCACAACTTTTTTAATCTGATTGACATGCCCTTTGTATGTTGGTTTGTATCCGCGTATCTCTACATCTTCCGGGTAAATGAATTCACATTTAGATGCAATCACATCTTTAGGTAAATCTACAAGAACAGGTCCGGGTCTTCCGGTTGAGGCTATATAAAAAGCTTTTCTGATTGTGGCTGCAAGGTCATTAACATCACGAACAAGAAAACTATGTTTAGTAATAGGACGGGTGATTCCAACAATATCTGCTTCTTGAAAAGCGTCATTACCGATTAAGTGAGAAGGAACCTGACCGGTAAAAATAACGATGGGAACAGAATCCATATAAGCATCTGCAATACCTGTGACAGTATTGGTTGCGCCAGGCCCGGATGTTACTAATACAACTCCGACTTTTCCGGATGCCTTGGCATAACCTTCGGCTGCATGAACTGCGCCTTGTTCATGGCGAACAAGAATATGCTGAAGGAAATTGACATCATGGAGGTGTTCATAGATTTTAAGGACAGCTCCGCCGGGGTAACCGAAAATGTGTTCAACTTTTTCCCGCCTTAAACATTCAAAGAATATTTCTGCCCCACCTAAAATGTTTTCTGATTTTTTCATAATGTATTCTTTCTATCTAATTAGAAATTATTTTTTAAAATAGCACCGGTATTTGCAGAGGAGACCATTCTTGCGTAACGTGCAAGATAGCCGCTTTTTATTTTTGGTACGAATTCGGGAAGAGCATTCAACCTTTGCTGAATCTCTTCATCCGCCAATTCCACATTCAGAGTTCTTTTTGGAATATCAATATTTATGACATCACCATTTTGAAGAGCCGCTATCGGACCACGTTCAGCCGCCTCGGGAGAAATATGACCGATGCAGGCTCCGCGTGTCCCTCCGGAAAATCTTCCGTCGGTGATAAGAGCAACTTTATCTCCAAATCCTAAACCCACAATTGCACTTGTCGGCGAAAGCATTTCAGGCATTCCCGGTCCTCCCTTCGGTCCTTCATATCTTATAACAACAACGTCACCGGTTTTAACTTGGCCAGCTAATATTTTTTCTACCGCTTCTTCCTGCGATTCAAATATTCTTGCCGGTCCAGAAAAAATTTGCATGTTTAATTCTACGGCACCTGTTTTTACAACAGATCCATATGGCGCCAAATTTCCGAATAATACGGCAAGTCCTCCTGTTTTTGAATATGGTTCTTCAACGGTTTTGATAATTGTGCTGTCAAGAATTTTCACATCGGCAATATTTTCGCCAAGGGTTTTTCCGGTTACAGTTGGTCTTGATAAATCGAGGACATTCACTTTGGAAATTTCATTTAGTATTGCAGAAATTCCTCCCGCTCTATCAACATCTTCCATGTGAACGTTTTTAGTAGCAGGACTTACTTTGCAGATATATGGAACTCTTTCGGAAAGTTCATTAAGCATCTTCAATTGGAAATTAATTTTTGCTTCATTTGCAATTGCAAGTGCGTGTAGAACAGTATTCGTGCTGCCGCCCATTGCCATATCGAGTGCAAACGCATTCATAAACGATTCGCGGGAAAGTATTTTACTCGGTTTCAGATCTTTCTCTATGAGAGTTAGAATTTGCTTTGCTGCTTTCTTTGCTAAATCTTTTCTAAGCGGGTCTATTGCAAGAATGGACCCGTTTCCGGGTAGAGCGAGTCCAAGGGCTTCCATCAAACAGTTCATAGAATTCGCAGTAAACATTCCCGAGCATGAACCGCAAGTCGGACAACTGAAGTCTTCGTATTCTTTTAATTTTTTCTCATCAATTGTTCCTGCCTGAAATTTTCCGACTCCTTCAAACACGGAAATTAAATCAACTTTCTCTCCATCGGGTGTACGACCTGCTTTCATCGGTCCTCCCGATATAAAAATTGTCGGAATATCAACTCGAACTGCCGCCATCAACATACCGGGAACAATTTTATCGCAGTTCGGAATACAGACCATGCCATCCAAACGATGAGCTTCCACAACTGTCTCAACACAGTCTGCAATCAACTCCCGACTCGGTAATGAGTATCGCATACCAAGATGCCCCATTGCAATTCCGTCGTCAACACCAATCGTGTTGAATTCAAAAGGAACACCTCCCGCTTCCCTTACGGCTTCCTTAATGACTTTACCAAACTCTTGCAAATGGACATGCCCGGGTATTAAATCGATATAGGAATTACAAATACCAATGAATGGTTTATCAAAATCATCATCGCTTTTAATTACGCCGGTGGCTTTAAGTAAGCTGCGGTGGGGCGCCTTATCAAAGCCTTTTTTTATTAAGTCAGATCGCAACAGACCTCCTAAAAAAATCTTCAAAAAGCATCTCCGGGTTTTGTCAACCCTTCGATCTTACTTTTTTCTTTTTATGTTTTTAGCTTGATTTAGGATTGACTTTTTTATCTTAGCCTAGAATGGTAATAATAATACCAAGTAGAGCTAAAATAATAGTAATCCCTAGAATGATGTTGATTGAAGACAGGTTATTTGACACAACACTGCTATTGCCAAATTCGGCATCCACGAAAACTGAATCGATATTTTGTGTTGTGTTTTTCATTGTTGATTTATTGTTGGACAAAGATAGGATTTGAAAATTAGTATGTCAAGTGAAATGTTACATTATTTTAAAAAAATCACACAGGCAGTGTATCCTTTTCTAAAAAAATCATTGGTGTCCAAAATAATCTTATAGATAGACTTAAATACAGAATCTGTAATGTTTTCAAAATAATTTGTAATTACTTGTACTCAATCCTCATATTTCGTCCCATACGGGACTTGGAATTATTATGGGTTTTACTTTCTGGCTGGAGGCATAGCTGTGCCAAAAATATTTAGTCCTTAACAGGATTAGCAATAAAAAACTCTTCAGAATAAACGGTTTATGTCCCGATAGGGACAAAATATTTGTAGATCATTTTCCCGTTATTCATTTAAAAGTCCCATCGGGACGAAATATTATAACTTAATTTGGAAAGATATGATAAAAATGTAATTTAATAATTGTTTCCGTTCGTGAAAAATATCGAATAAAGAGAAGATGCATCAGATGTATTATCTGTGCTTAGGAATTTTCGTCTGGTCTTTTGAGACTAAATTCGATAATGTAAACACTATTTGAATGTTGAGCTAAAAATATGTGACCCCCAAGCATTTTAGAGTTAATGTTCAGTCAGTGTAAAGTAGAGATTAGCTTTAGTATGAAGTGAGTTAGACGAGCTATTTCGAATTGATTCGAAATTTGCTGCCCCGTCAGGGGTCGAACCTTCCCGACTTTGTCGGGATGATCCAGAGTCAGCTGCCCCGTCAGGTCTCGAACCTGAACTTTCCTGATCCAGAGTCAGGCGTGTTGCCAGTTACACCACGGGGCAAAAAACTTATTGAAAAATTAAGGGAAATGAGAGTGAGATGCAATTTGATTTAAGGTAATATATAAAAGTTTTATTTTTTTGAGATTACTGTTTTGATTTTTTAATTTCTTTGTCCTTTTACATTTTGTAATTTTAAGAATCCTGATTCTTCTCATAGTTTTCTAGTTGTCTAAATGCCTACTATTATTGAATCAATTAAATAATTCTTACAAAACTATCTGCATTCCGGTAAATAATTTCTTATTTTTTATTTTTTCAACCAAGCCCCTTAAATCAAAAGTTTGTTCTGCAACTGCTTCACGCCATAGTGCTTCCGGAAGTAGTTTGCTAAACTTGGAAACCTTAGTTGTTCTGACCTCTTCTAATAATTTGGTTGCAAAATATTTAAATGATTCTTCATTAATTGATTTCAATTTATTTAGGAATTCTGAAATTACTATATCCAGTTTTGTTTCATCATTTTTCCTTCGGCGGACTTCAACTCTTTGATAACTGGATGTAGCCATTCCAACACCGGATAAAGTTATAAGTTTTGCTAAGGTTTTATTAATACGGTCTCCGGTGAATGTCCAGATTTCAGCTTTGTTATCATTCAATAAAACAATTCGCCAAATATTTTCAGACCAGTTTATAAATTTTAACTTTTCTCTTTTTGAACTAATGCATTCTCCTGCTTCATTGGTTAAGAAATTAATTCTTTCGTTCCCAAATAATATTTCCCCGGCTTCCTTTGCAGTTTCATAAGGAATCTCCTGACCCCCATAAACAATCCATTTAGGGGCATCGCCTATTTCTGTTTTTCTTACAAATAATTCTCTGGATTCATATTTTACTTTTACCGCCTCCCATTCGATTCCACCTAATACAAAAAAGAAGGGTATATCTAAAGCTTCCACAAAAGATGCATCTAAAGTTCCAATATGTTTTTTTTCACTCCAAACATCGTACATAAAGCTGCTATCAAATACCGCAAATAACTTCCTCCAATTGGCACCTAAAAAATTCTTTTCACATACTCTGCCAACTATTAATAATTCATCGACGTTTCTTAAATATTCACGCTCTATCATATAATCAATCAATGTTTTAAATTTTTCAAAAGTAATATTAGAATAGCAATATGCGGCTGAAAGAATATCCCAGGCCTTTTGTACAGTTATGCCATTATTTTGAAGACTTAAACAAATAATTTGGTGAGCCATTATATGATAAGCTTTTGTAGGAAAATTTATTTTGTCAGATATACCTTTTAATCCCAGACTAACAACAGCGGTGAGTAGAATTAGATCATCTTCCCTTAAACACAATCCTTCAAAGACCTGAGGCTTATTTGGTCTTCTTCCGGTTCTTCCAACTCTCTGAAGAAACGAACTTGAACTTGAAAGAGCACCAGCCTGAATGACCTGGTCCAATTCTCCTACATCAATACCTAATTCAAGTGTAGAAGTACTAATAATAGCTTCTAATCCGCTTCCAAAAGAAGACTTCATCTTTATTAAGCTCTCAGCTTCCTCACGATAAAATTTACTTACTGCAGAATGATGAGTGCGTACCCTGACGGGGTTTCTTGTTCCTGAATGAGTATTCATTCGATTGATTGCAGACGCTAACTTTTCAGTATAAGTTCTTGAACCGCCGAAAATAATAGATTTTTTATTAGGAAGTGATTTATACAAATTAAGGAAATAACGATTCAAAGCAGAAGAAGCTGTATTATCTTCTGTGTCATTATCTTCATTAAAGAATGAGATTTTAAATTCTTTTTGCTTCTCTACCTTTGCAATAACCTTAACTCGCTGACCTATTTTTCTTTTTCGTCCCGCTAACCAATTTAACATTTCTTCCGGGTTACCAATAGTAGCTGATATTGCTATTCTTTGAGGCTGTTTATCAATTGCTGTTTCCAATCTCTCTAATAACGTAATTAAATGGCTGCCTCTGTCACTCGAAGCGAAGTTATGTGCTTCATCAATTATTATTACTTCAAGACCATCAAAGAATTTATTCCATCCTGCTTTTCTTAACATTATTGCTTCTAAAGATTCAGGCGTAGTTAAGAGTAGCTGTGAAGGATTTTTGAATTCTTCAATTTTATCATTTTGTCCAACATCCCCATGCCATTTAAAGCAATGTAAACTACAAGCCTCTGCATAAGATTCGGCACGTAACTCAATATCATTAAGTAAAGCACGCAACGGTGCTAAGTATAAAATTTGGACAGAAGATTTTTTGTCTTTTGATGAACGAGTTAAAACGGGAAAAAATACAGCTTCAGTTTTTCCCCCGGCTGTTGGCGCCTCAACTATACAATCTTTATTATTTAAGATTACCGGAATCGCTGCTTTTTGTATGTCAGAAAGATCTTTCCATCCTTTTTCAATAACAATCTTTTGTAATCCCTCGTGAATACTGTCCAGTTCTGAAGATTTGTTATAAATATCAGTGCCCATCAGTTTAATATTGATGTTATCTGTGAGGCAATATTATTTTTGTTATTATTGACCTTCATCAAATCAGTATATGAAAGACCTGGATTTTCTTCACACAGATCAAGAATAATTATTAATTCTCTTAAAACAGGACGAGGTTTTCTTTTAATTTGTTCTTCCCCGAATGCAGTCCATTCCCGGACTAAATTTTCCAACATTTCATCTGTTAATTTTTCTTTACTATTCCAATTATAAGCAACACCATGAATATCTCTTATCTTCTTTGCCACATCTAATAGTTTTTGATAGTTCAACCCTTCTAAAGTTATGACCGGTTGTCTCATGCTACTTATTGTTTCAGAAACATTGGGGACTATTACTCTGTCAGCTAAAGCTTCATAACTTTTAAGCCCGGCACGATCATCCTCAAAAAAAGCATCTGTACCAGTGAAAATTAAAAGACATCCTGGGAAACCGTTTTTACCTGATTCATCAATTAATAAACGAAGTATTTCTAATGCTTGTTCGCGTTGTCTTGTATGAGGAAATCTTCTTATTAATTCCAATTCATCCACCAATAACAATAAACCCTGATAACGAGCACCTTTAATGACTTCTAAGAGTGCTCTTATTCTTGGGAATACTTCATTGGGTTCTAAATAACCTTTAATGCCGATCTCTCTAAGATTACTTGTGGACATTGATCTGCTTCCACTTAACCATGCAACGGCTGTAGATGCTGTAACTTGATCACCATTGCTTCTTGCTATATAAAATGCCCGCAACGCAGGAGCAAAACCCGGATCTAAATCCGCTAAGTAGGCAAGTTCTGATTCGACTCTTCTTTCAACAATAGTTCTTAATTGCTTTTGAATTGAAGGTTCCAAAGAAGTCATTCCTTCAATTTGAGCAGTCTTTCTATGAATGTTAAGCAGCCACAATTCTAAAATATCTACCAAAGAACTTGAGTCTCTCTTTTCCAGAGTTCTTAAACCATTAATTAAACCTGAAAAGAAAATCGGTAAATCAGATAAAGGTTGGTCAGGTCCAATGTTTACTGTTGAAACAGCAAATTCATTATTTAATGCATATTCTCTAAACCACGAACACAAAAATGTTTTACCTGCTCCATAAGGGCCTCTAATAAATTTAAAGAATGATTCATTAATTTTTGTTTCATCCAATAAATTTTTTAAATACTGATGAGTTTTTGATTGACCAATAAGTAATACATCAAGATTCTTTTCGGGAACTACTCCTTGTCTCAGTGCATCAATTATATCTTTGGATATTTTAGATTCATTTAAATTATTTTCTATTAATTTTTCACCGATCCATTCATAAATATTTATGCTTCTCACACTTTTAACCCGAATTGGCATCTTATGTGATTTTCGCAATTTATATATCATTTCCGACAAGCGTGCTTTAATTAAAAACCACCCAAGCCCGTGTCTTTTACTCGCGCGTTCTATATCCTGTTCTGTTAAAGATTTTGTTTCTTTTAAAAGAGCAAGAATAATTTGTTCATCTTTTTCAAGTTCGGGAAACTGCGCGGCTATTTCTTCAAAAGCTTTTGGCAATTCGATTTGTTTTTTTAAATCTTCAATTTCACCAACATCGGAAGTCTTTTCTTCTATATCTGGTTGTTTGGCTTCTATACTGCCCTCTTGATCTTCTTCAGCAGCCTTTTGATAGGATTCACTAAATCTAACTGAAGCACCTTCAATTACTCTTTCAATTATTTCACTTTTAATCCCTGATATTGGTATTCCTAATCTCCAACACAAATTTGAAAGTTCTATTTTCCTGAGATTATTCAATAAACTTTTTTCAGACCAGGGACTTTCAACTAACCTATTAATTTTCTCCTCTTTAGTTCCGCTTGTTTTTAAATACCCTTTAGAAAGCATATCATAGAGTTGATCATTATTAAGATTCTCTAAAAGTCTTGAAAAGGATTCATTGTTTAATTCTCTTTCTTCGGGTTCCAAAGGAAGCAGTGGTTCGCCTTTTGCTTCTTCAGTTGTTTTCAAATCATTTCGCTGCTCAAAATGATTTATAATATTTGAAATTACGTCTGACTTCTTTCCTGAAACCTGAATATTATTTTGCCTGCAATATTCTCTTAATTCATCAATTGAAATCGTATCTAAAAATTCAAATGGCGGGACTAGAGCATTAATAATTCTTTCTATTTTTTCTTCTTTTGTACCGCTAACCATTAACACAACTTTTTCCAAGGCATTATAAAGCTGTTCATTCTTCACACCGTTTAACATTCGTTCATAGCAGTCTTTTTCTAAATCTATTCCCCAAACCCTGCGAATTTGTAAAGCAACTTCTTCAGCAATCACAAAGTTGTTTTCAAAAGTCAAAACTAATCCTGTTAGTAAAAGACGATTTCTCGCGGCAACGTAAGAGTCAGAGACATCCCATAATTTTTTTATTTCCGTATGGTGTTCAAGCAGCAAATGTTCCCTCGTCCAGATCCCGAGTTCATTTCTCAGGGCTTCTAAAAGCTGAGCTTCACTTCTATCAATTTCGTTACCACTTTCCCAGGCATTTTTCAAAACGTTTATATATAGCTTATAATTCTTTATAGTTAAAAGACCTTCACCGCTCTGGGCTTTTGTTGTCATTTCAAATGTAGCTTGCATTACTTTTTCCTGAAATCCTTCAACAGGCAGCATATGATCTTGTGCTTCGAGCAATAATTTGATGAAAGCATAGTTCGGTGGTTTGGATGGTGCTAAAGCTTCTGCAACATAAGTCAGTGAACTCAGAGCAGATATAATTTCCTGAACAATAATATTTCTTGGCAGTCGTAAATTTGCAGATTCATCAACTTTATCAGCAGCTAATTGATCTATTGCGACATCAGAATACTTTTCTAAAATTTTAAAAATTTTCACAACTTTATTTCTCCTTTTTTAAAAAAGTAATTTTGTAAAAAAGCAAATACGTAATTATTTTTGAATTGTAATTTGTCCGGATATAGCTTTGCCATCTTTTACTAAAAATAAAGTATACGTTCTCTACCTACTCTTCACAAACTTAAATATTTACCTCAACTAACACAATTAAAATCGTCCTTCTACGTTTATTTCCTCATCAATATTTTCTATCTTAACTTATCAATATGAAGACTTTTTTAGCAATAATTTTCTTTTCCACTACAATTTTTTGTCAGACTTATATTTTCAATTATTCATTTGGAAAATTCACATCTGCCTCTGCATTTTCAATTACTTCTTCAGGATTCATTTACATTGCTGATGATGGCGATGATTCTCTAATTAAGCTTGATACTCTCGGAAATGTAATCAAAGAAATCGGAGGTTATGGCTGGGGCGAATCGGCATTTGATACACCTACCGATGTTTTCGCAAATCCTTTAAATGTTTACATCTGTGATAAGCAAAACCATCGAGTACAAGCATTCGACAAGGATCTAAATTTCATTTCAGAATTATCTACCCGCGAAAGAGATAATCCGGAAGAACGATTTGGTTATCCGCTCAGTTGCGCTCTTTCTTCTATGGGTGATCTTTATGTTTTAGATTCTGAAAATATACGCGTTCTAAAATTTGATCTGTTCGGTAATTTCATTCAAAACTTCGGCGGATTCGATTGGGGAACATTTTCGCTGAAAAATCCTCAAAAGCTGGCAATAAATTTTGATAATTCCATTCTCATCCTTGATGATTCCCTTCTTGTTCTTTACGATCAATTCGGAAATGGAAAAGAAAAAATTAATTTGGGCAATTCATTCACAAATTTGAATACTACATTTGTAAACCTAATCCTAAATAATGAAAATGAAATTTACATGAGCTTAATAGGAGTTGGTGAGAATATTCTAAATAAGATAGCTTTAATCGGATTTAACAATGACTTAAAAATTTTGAGCTGTTCTGTTCTGAATAATAAACTTTATGTGCTGACACCCAAAGAAATTTTTGTATTTAATAAATCAAAAGAATGATTTTTTCGCAGATGTATTCCAAAAAATATCTCATAATTTTCTTCATCTTTATTTGCTTACTGTGTTTTGGAATAATCTCACCGGTAATTTTCCAGCATGAAAAGGTTTATCAATTTGCAAAACCATTCCTAAACTTAACATACTCACAAGTTTGCCATCAATCGCATGAAAAAACAATTAGTTTTTGGGGAGAAAATATTTTGGTCTGCTCGAGATGTACTGGAATTTATTTGGGAGCTTTCTTAACAGGTCTGTTTTCACTAATCCTTACAAAAATTCCCAAAAGAGCTTTTTACTTTTTACTTTCTTCTTTTATCTTAATGTTAATTGATGTTTCATTTACTACTCTTGGCATTTACACTTACTCAAAATTATTTGCATTAGTAACCGGATTACTTTTGGGTTCAACTCTTTTGCTATTCGTTTTAGAACAACTAAACTACTTAAAAACACAAAGCAATTATGAAAAGTAAATTCATCTCACCTCTTGTCTGCGGTTTTGGAGCATCGGTATTAACTATTGTCCCGGGTTTAAAGGAAATTAGCTGCTGCCTTATAATACCATTTGCAGCAGGATTGTCATTATACCTTTATCAAAAATCTAATAAAAGCGTAGAGAAAATTTCAGGTAAACAAGCCGTAATATTTGGTTTAATGACAGGTATTTTTTCTGCTGTCTTCGCAACCTTATTCGAAATTACGTTCACGGCGATATTTCAAACAAACGATTTTGTAAAATCACTTCCGCAAGTTGAGATTGCTTTCAGATCATTTGCACCGCAAAATTTATTGGATGAGGTTTTTAAGATATACAAAAAGATGACAGATGATATTCAGACAAAAGGATTTTCACTTAGCTACTCTATCTACTTTTTTATGGCTACATCAATCACTTCATCAATCTTTGGTTTGATTGGCGGTTTACTCGGTATGGCGTTTATAAATAGAAGAAATAAGCGTATATGAATTAAAAATTTATACTATGATAATTTCATTAATATTTTTCATCCACTTAATTTTTTCGTTAGTCATATTCACAACTAAATGGCAGGAAGAGAAATTATCTGCTGCTTTTTTAAATATTGGATTGATAGCAGTCTTGTTTACCGTCGGTTGGTCAATAGCGAGCATAATTGCAAAAGCGGTAATGGAACCGAAGGGATTAGGGATTCATTTTGATAGAGATACTTTTGCTTTGACTCTTCTAACCATCGGTGAGTATTTATTCTACCGGCTTTACTACAAACCTATCCATACTATTGAAGGCGATACGGGAAAACAATAATAGCAGTTTGTTCTATCTGTTTGTAAGAAGATGACAATGGTTCGAATCTCCATTGCCTAAGCGAGTTTAATGCAGCATTTTCAAGCTTAGTATCAGCTTTTGTCAGCAATCTTGCTGAACCAACAGAACCATCGGGCTTGATCGTGAAAATAATTTTGATATCAATTTCCTTGTAAACTCCTGCAGGATATTTCGGAAGCGGGTAGCTCCAAATTTGTCGCTTACCTTTTCCGCCCCAATCAATATCAAAACCAAAGCTTCCCTCCCCTTGCAATTGATTGCCTTGTGCTTCTGTTGAAACATTCGAGTTAGGTTCTTGTTCACTTTTAGAATTGCTGACTGATGCAACTTCCTTATTCTTATCCGCAGGTTTTATAACGTTTTCTTCCTCTGTATTTTTTGCTTTAGGAAGTTCAACTTCTTTTACATCTTCACTTTTGTCTAAAGTCTGATTTTTTTCTTGCGGACTTGATAGCTGTTCAACTTCTTCAATTTGATTTCCTTGAGCGCCAGAAGACCCAATATCTCCGGATCGACCGAAAGACAATTCCACATACTCTCGAGGCGGGTAATCAAGCGTTATAGTTATCAGCAAAAAAATTAATAGCAAAAAAACATGGAATAGAAATGAAAAAGAGAAGGACATATTTCTGATTGCATTATATGTCATGTTAATTTTCTTAAAGTTTTTCTCTTTCTGTTTCGATAGTAAATTTATCAATATCAACTGATTTAGCCGCATCAATGACTTTAATTACCATATCGATAGCTACAGATTTATCAGCCCTGATTATAAGATTATCTTCCAACTTTCCGAGCTTAATTGATTCAAGCTTTCCGGGAAGGTCATTAATTCCAATTTCTTCATCGCCAACAAATATTCCTCCACCCGTAGTTAAAGTAACTATCAGTCTTGAAGGAATTGACTGTTCATTTGTTTTTGAACCCGGAAGCTTAACCTTAACACCGGTTTGCATTACAAATTGTGAAGTAAGCAAGAAAAATACCAGCAGCAGCATTACAATGTCTGTTAATGATGAATAAGCAAAAATACTTAACGGTTCACTCGATGTTTTAAATTTCATTTTTCAATCCTAAAGATCTATTTCAATTTCTTCATCAAGTTCTGCTTGCGCTGTTGATGTATCCTGAACAACATCAACAACATCATTTGCTACCATTTCAATTTCACCGACTAATTTTTTAACTGCGCTGACAAAATAATTATAAAGCGCAAGAGCAGGAATTCCTACGATCAGACCAAATGCAGTTGTTATCAATGCTTCCCAAATACCGCCTGCAAGATCACTTGGATTTGCAGAACCTTGCAAATCTTCAATTCGCATAAAAGCCGAGATCATTCCGGTTACTGTACCGAGGAATCCTAACAGTGGAGCAATACCGGAAATTGTTGCAAGTATGGGCAATCCTTTTTCCAATTTGCTTACCTCTTGACTTCCAGCATTCTCAATTGATTCTTTAACCCGTTCATGCCCGAGTTTATATTTTTTCAATCCTTTTCTTACCACATTTGCAACGGGGGATTTTTCCTCCATACAATGACTCACAGCACCGGAAATATCTTTCTTCTTAATGAATCCTCTAATTCTAACCATAAATGCCGGCACATTTATTTTTGCTTTTCTGATTACAACATACCTATCGATAACTACCGCTAAACCTATAATTGAGCAGAGAAGAATCGGCCACATTAAAATGCCGCCCTTAAGAAAGATCGAAAATAAATTCATAACAACACTATTCCTTTATTTATTCTTATTTAAAAAAATATTTGCATCAACAATCGAGTTGAAACCACCAATCATAACTCTGTGATATTTTCCAAGATCGTTTGAAGATTCTTCAATTAAGTCTGCACGAAAACCATTCTCAATATACTTTCTTAATTCTCTTTCAGCTTTTGATTTTGATTTCCACGAAGAAACTTGAACTATAAATTGTGAACCCCTTTGATAAATATTTTCCTTCACCCTAACTAATTCATTACTGATTCCATTTCCGGAACTGGGAATCAATTCGCTGCTACTTAAATCATCAGCTTGCAAAGTATGCTTCCTAATAAAAACTGCGGGGTTTATTATTAATGAATCCGGGATTTGATCTACATTCTCTTTTTCTAATTTGTATGGATAAGTCACTGGAATTTCAAAAGTCCTGTCAATTACAACTGGTTCAATTCGCTTTTTAGCTACAACAGTTTGGGAAATATTGCTGCCATCCCTAAAAACCATACTCTTTATTTTATCGTAGTTAAGATACACACCGGCTGCTGCTGCGCCGATAATTATCAATCCAACTAATGCCGGAACTAACTTCCTCATTATGTTCTTCTTCGGTTTCAGCCCTAAGCTAACATCTAATGGCTTTTTAAAATTATTATTTTGATTTCTAGAATCCGTGATGGTAGTTTTTTTCGAGAACGGATCTTTTACTTCAGAATAACCATTTATTGTAACATCGGATTTTAGTTCATTATTTGTTCCCATATCATCTTCAATGGTAAGGTCATCAAAAATCCATTTTGCATTTTTTTCATCTTCGCTCACTGATTCTTCCAGGGATGTCACATTGCCCGGTTCAACTAATTCATAATCATCAAATGTTTCGCTTAATTTTTTCTCATCACCAATTATTGGTTCATCAGGTTCAAACTCAGTCTCTGCCTTTTCAATTTCTTCGATAGGCTCTCCCCGTGATCCCGTATCAAATAAGACTTCTTCGTCTTTTGGAGCAACAATAAATTCTTGCTGCGCTATTTCAGTGTTACGGTAAATTATGGCTTCAGAAAATAATTTTTCCGCTTTAGATTCAATCAAACTGATCATTTCATTATTTGAGGTAGAAAGAATAAATTCACTCTCAGCAATCTTCTCGGAAGTGATTAAAGGTTTTCCAAAACTTAGATTTAAATACGAATCAATATGCGGAAACTCTTTCTTTGAATCATCAGGCAAAAAGAACAGCAAGAAATTTTTATTTTGTCCTGATATTTTTTCTTCAGAAAAAAGTATGATTTTTTGATATTCATCGCTTTCTGAATGAACCGGTTTAACTTTTTTATATGCAAAATATCCCAATGAATCAATCTCAACTTCATCACCAAATCCAAGCTTTTGTGAAATGAGTTTTGCAAAAATTTCAAGACTTAATTTTCCTTCTGATTCAGGTATTCCTAATCGCCGGGAAAATTTTTGCAGTAGTTCTTTAGAGTTTATCATTTCTTACTATGTTTTATTTTTGGGTCTACCATCTGTAAATCAAACCAAATACAAGATCAAGAGGCATTTCCTCGTACTCAAACCAACGATAATTCTTCCTGTTAAGCAAATTGTTGAGTTCCAATGTCAAATTGAATTCTGGTGAAATTTTATATGTAAAATCTAATGCTAAATTTACAAAAGGATTAATAAAATTGTCGTTTGAAATATCCATGTACTGCTTGGAAAGATAATCTAAAGTCAACTCTGAATTCAATCCAAAATTAAAATTGTAACCGTAAGACAAGTACGAAGATAATGCCGGATGATAAGGCAAAATTTTTCCATCGCTCATTTTTGTCTGATTCAGCTCGATGCTGCCATAAAAATATCCATAAGGACCAAGATGAAAAAGCAGATTAACATATCCCGTATAACTTTTTGCGGACGATACTGCCACATTAAATCTTCCTTTAAGAGCTGAGCTATAAAAATATGGGAGTGAAGGTGATGAGAAATATTTTAGCCCGCCATTTATTTCATAAAACTTATCATAATCATATTTTGCAGAAACATGGAATGCATTATTCTTTTCATAAGTAACATTGACAAAATTTTGAATGAAAAAATATGGATTCATATCTAAGAAATATCCATTCCCTAAAAAAACCGTTTGCGGAGAATACTCAGCTAGGATTGAAAACCAGTCGTTAACTTTTGAGCCGAAAAATAAATAAGGATAAGTTTTAGCCTGATCATTAAAATTAGAATAATTTAATCCAATCGATGCTTTAAGATTATTTTGATATGAATAGCCAACAAATGGTAGTACTGAAATAAAATCCTTAGTGCTTTCATTCACAATATCGTTTTTCAGAAATTGAACTTTGTATAATGACCTGACTCCGAAACTAAATTCCGAGATGTTCGCCCGGAAATTTGCACCAATGTTCAAGAGGTTTTCAGAATAAATATTATCCTGAAGCGAATGAATGTCGTCTGAAAAATTAATGGCATAATTGAATTTCTCTTCCAATAAATTTTCAATATTTAATGAAACATTGCCCTTGTTCAAATTTCTTTTGATGAACGGATCATTTGCAGCATAAAGTTGATATGAAGTTCTACCATAGTCGCCGTGAAATTGAAACTTAGTACCGTTGAGGAGCATCGATTCATTCTCTAACTGATAAAAAACATTTACACCGCCATTGATATAATATTGCTCGCTGTTATCTATAAATGCTCTTCTGTTCTTTCCGCTTGCAGTAATTTGAAAGAGACCATTCTCAAAAGGACTGGATAAAGAAAAATTAACTATTGGTAAAGTGTAAATGCCGGCACCGGCTTCTAACTTACCCGTGAAATAATTTAAGGAGTCAGTTAAGCTGAATTGATTCCTGACCGGATCGGACAATTCCCGCAATGCTAAATCCTCCGGAGAATAATTGGGTTTAAGAAATTGTTCATCCAAGATAGGAATTGTGCCCGGATCAATCTTTTTTCCTTTTTGAAGCGCTACAACATCGCTGCCTGTGATAACGAAATCGGGAAGTTCAACATTTGGATTCTTTCCTTTATCATCCTGCCCAAAGACAGAAGAGGAAAAGGTAAAAATGAAAATGAATGTTAAAAAATTTTTCATTCGATTTCTCTCAATTTCTTCTGTGCGCTTCTGCCGATCTCATCACCGCGATGTTTAGCAATTACATCGCGATAAAATTGCCTGGCTTTTTCAAAATCTTTCAGTTTTATGTAACAATCACCCAGCATTAGAGTTGAGCGCGAAAGCCATTCGCCATAGGATGAATACACAGTTCTAACTCTAACAAATGCTGAAATTGCCTCGCCGGTTTTTCCTTGTTCGAATAGCGACATTCCTAAATAAAATTGTGCTTTTGCTCCAAGCTCATCGGTTCGTGAATCACCTAAGCTTCTCAAATAAACCACAGCATTGTCATATCTCCGTGCAGAATATTCGATCAAACCAATTTCAAATTTCGATCTATCTGCAAAAACAGTTTCCCTATGATATTGAACTATCTCATCAAACACTTGATATGCATTGATTATATCGCCGCTGTTGGCATATGTAGTTGCCCGCATAAAAAGTATTTCGGCAATTTGCGGCGAATTCGAAAGTTTTTCACTTCCCTTATCATAAACAGCTAAAGCTAAGTCGTATTTTTTCTGCTGATTATAAATATTTCCCATCTCAATTACAGATGCTGCGGCTAATTCACTGTTAGGGTAAGAATCAAAAACTCTATTGAAATTGAATATTGCTTCGTCGAACTGATTAAGGTTTTGCGCAGATTTACCAATCCAGTAATATGCATCTGCAATCAGCTCGCTTTTAGGATAACCCGATGCAAATTCCTTATAGCTCGTCTTGGCTTTTTCATAAGAAGCTTGACTGTAATAAATCTCTCCTTTCTTAAAAAATATTTGATCCGAAAAGCTAAGTCCCGGATTTTTACTCACGAATTCATCTATCAATTTAATTGCTTTATCATCCTGGTTCTGCGCAACATAGCAATATTGAATTCCATTTACCGCATCGAATACATAATTTGAGTACGGATATTGATTTATAACTTTTTGGTAATTGACTATCGCCGAGTCATATTTATTCAAGTTGAAGAAAGCATCACCGATAGAATAATACACTATGGGATTAAGTGAAGAATTGGGATATGTATTCAGCAAAACTCTGTAGCTATTAATTGCATCGTTATAACTATTCTTTTGAAAGAATATCCATCCAACAATGTACAATGATTTATCAGCGTATTCGGACTCGGGAAATGTGCTTTGCAATATTCTGAATTCGCTAATTGCCTCTGAAGTGTTTCCTCCCTTGAAAAGGGCTTGTGCATACTGATAGTGAACATACGGATCTCTAGCTTTTTCTTCATTCGACAAAAATATTTCTTTATAAATCCTTCCAGCAGAAATATAATTTTTATTACCATAATAACTGTCCGCAAGTCGTAAACGAGCATCTAGATTTCTTATATCGGTTGGATTTTTCTTTATGAAATTGGAAAAAGATAATATCGCATTTTCATAATCTTTCAAATTGAAATAGGAATATCCTTTTCCATACTGACTTAAGCCGTTCAATCCTCTATCGTCTTTATCAATTTTATTATATCGCTTCACAGCTTCGGCATAATTGCCTTTTGCAAAGTAACTTTCAGCTAAATAAAAACTAACTTTATTGTGATTGAAGCTCGCATCTTTTGTTTCAAGATCGATTAAGCTTCTGGCTGCTTCATTATATTGCTTTAAATAAAATGAACTTATTCCTAAACCTAACAAAGCGTTGGAATAAATATCGGAGAGTGTGTCAGCAATGCTAAGTGTTGTTTTGAAATTCTTTCTTGCTGCTGAATAATTTTGATTGTTCAAGTTCATTTCACCGAGCAGTATATATGCTTTTGATTTAACGATTGCATTATCTGAATCAACAGATTCTAAAAGATATTTTTCCGAGTCCTTGAATTTATCTCCGGTAAAGAAAATTCCTCCGACTTGATATTTTGCATTGTTTACCAAAACCGAGCCCGGATATTTTTGAACAAATTCTTTAAAGATCGTCAATGCTTCGCTCTCTTTGCCGGCATAACGTTTTGATTCAGCTTTCCAATAAAAAGAATTCCCACCAATACTATCATCAACTAAGGATAAAGTGTTAAAAACTTCGAAGGCATCATTGTATTTTTCTTGTTGAAAATATGACCATGCAAGTCCGTACTTTGTATTTCTCAATAAATTAGAACCGGGATGATCAACAATAAATTTCAGAAAAACATCTTCCGCATTTGAGAACTCTGAAAGCCTGTAGTGTGAATTAGCGAGCAAGTATAAAGCTTCGGAATGAATGTCGGTTGGTAAAGATTCAATGGTTGGATTGTTAAGTTCAAGAATTGCTGATTGATATTCTTTCAATTGGAAGTAGCAATAACCAATTCTGAATTGTGCTATTGGCGCAAACTTACTTTCTTTATGGAAAGAAAGAAGCTGATCGTAATATTCAACGGCTTTTTGATATTCACCTTTTCTTTCATATACATTTGCCAAGGTGTAGATCGAATAATCAATATATTTGTTACTTTTTCTTTTAGCTACAGCATCTTCTAAATATTTTATAGCTACATCAATTCCTCCCTCTTCAACATACGATTCGCCAATCCAATACAACGCAGGTCCAAAATATTGGCTTGTTGGATAATTATTGATCAGAATATTTAATCGATCTCTTGATTGTTCGAACTTTTTTGTATCGAAATAAATCAATCCCAATTTATATAGCGCAGCATCTCTGAAAGTTGACCATTTATAATTATTAACCAGAAACTCGAATCGTTCTTTTGCTGCGTGCTTTTCACCTAAATTTAAAAGTGATTCACCGGAATAATACTTTGCAGTGGAGTACATTTCATCAATCTCATTATGCTCATTGAAGAAACTCTCAAAGTAGTTGTACGCTTCTACATAATCTTTAGTAACAAATGCCTTCGTCCCAAGATTAAATTTTTCAGCAGCCGATTGCGGGAGAATCTGAGAAGAAAGAAGCATCAAAAAGATGAGAGATAAGATTATTTTATTCATATGATTAATTTCACTAGTGCAATAGAAAAAAATCCTCCAAAAAAGCTTGCTGCTAAGTTGACAGCATCGTTGTTCAACCACGTAACTCCATTTATATGAACTGAATTTTTCCCGCAGTGAATTTTATTTTCAACAGTTTTGTCACAAATGATGCAATTAAATTTTCCTTGCAAAGTAGAACCCAAAACACTATCCAAGGTGCTTCCAAGTAATCCCGAAATAAAAATGATCGTCATGAGTTCACTTATATTATTTAACCACGGTAACGCTGAAGTTGAAATTATGATAGCTCCCAATGCCGCACCGGTAAAACCTAGTAACGAAACTCCACCGGAAATTCCTTGTTCAACCTGATGAAAATTAATAATGTTAAAAGTTTTTGCTTTAATTAGTGTCCCAATTTCTGTTGCCCAAGTATCCGAACAAACTGCGGCTATTGCTGAGACGTAAGCAATATAAAAAAGTTCCGAACTGTGAATCTGATTTATTAAAACTAATATTCCAGGAAATCCTCCATTAGCCAAAACTTGAACATGGTCTCGTACATTACCCTTTTGAAAAACAGAATTAATTTTGGGATTTATTTTTTTTTGAAGTTTTGATAGCAAACTCGATAAAATGAAAAAGATCAAAATGGGAACTGTCCATTTAACATGCCCGAAACCGAAAATGATCCATGCCAAAAAGAAAGTTGCAATTGCACCATTTAGTTTAAGCAATTTTAGCTTGTAAGAAATTATCGAAATAATTAATCCAAAGATTACACCAGAAAATACGTTCAATATCATCTAAATTAGATTCATGATTAAGAAATTGATAGTGAGCCTAAATGAACTTTGACACCAAATCTAAAAACTCTTTTTAATTCGTGACAAATATAGGTTTTTAATAATTTTAAAAGCAAGCTATTTAATGGAATATGCAAACTCACTTAAAGCAAAGTCTTAAGTAAGCCCTTTTTCTTGAATGATCGCTGTAAGGAAAATTCAATCAAAAGAATGAAGAATATTGCCAGATAAAAAAAATCCCTCCAGCTATTAAGAGGGATTATAAATCAAACATAAAACGGAATTACTGCAAAAGTGTAAGTTCGTACTCAGCAGTTTTTTTGTATTGAGGATCTGCCTTTGCATTATTGAACATTTCTTTCGCTTTCTGTGTATCACCTTTAAACTTGTAAGCGATGCCCATGTAATAATAAGGTCCGCCTTTGCTGATTGATGATCTATATTTCATAGCACTTTCACTAGCTGTAAGAGATTTGTCATAATTTCCAGTCTCGGAATAAAGTTTAGCAAGCGAGAGATAAGCTGCATCGTAATTATCGTACTCAATTGATTTTGTTAGGTACTCAATGGCTTTCGAAGAATTTCCACCGGAAATTTCGTTAGTGCCAAGTTTAGCATAAGCCTTAGCTAAATTCTTCTTTACAGTATTCTTTGTATTATTGTTTGTTGATATTTGTAATACTTTCTCAAAATTTGAAACTGCTTCATTAAGGTTCCCCATAGAAAAGAGCACACCACCAAGAGCGTTATAAGCTCCATCAAAATCGGATTTTAATTTTATACATTCCTCAAAAGTTACCTTAGCGTCTTGAAGCTTGCCTGCTTTTCGTTGAGAAATTCCCTTCTGATAAAAAATTCGATAATCTTGTTGAATTTTCAAAGCATCCTCATAGTGCGTAATAGCAGCACCATAATTGCCGGCTTTAAGTTTTTCATTACCCGCGTTATAAAGCTTAGCAGCCTCAGGATTCATTTCTTGTGCATAAACAGAAAGAACTGATACCAGAAATAAAATTACTGCGAATGCAGAGAAAGTGACTTTTTTCATGTTCATCCTTTATTGTTGATAAATGTGTGTGCGGAAGGCGGGACTCGAACCCGCAAGCCAGTTACGGCACTACCCCCTCAAAGTAGCGTGTATACCAGTTTCACCACTTCCGCAATAATTAACGCCAAAAATATAGCGGAAGGGTTAGAAAATCAACAGAGTGGAGATTTTTACACTGTTTTATTTGCAAAGTTAATTTAATTGTCTCGCTGCTTCTTGAACCTCTCTCTGAATAGCAGGCCGCTGACCTCATTGCGAAATTTTTCTTCAAATACAACTAGTTTGCCCATTTGCTCAATGGTCAAGATCTCAGTAGCAGACTTTAAGAAATTTTGACGTTCTCGCATTATATTCTCTTGTATTTGCAGATATTCATCAATCGCTTTTTTAAGAACCTGGTCACTATTTTCTTTTTGTCCAGTTAACAGTTCATCAATCTGATCCATTTTTTCTTTGCCTGTCTGGTTAAGATTTTCAATCCTTTTCATATGTTCATAACGTCGGGTGAAGAACTTTACGCTCGTTTCTTCATTCATTTGAAGAATTTCAATCAACTTAATCTTTCTCAATTCTTCCATTTTCTGCATTGGTTTCATTCGTTCATGTCTTTGCGCCAACACCGATGTCAGAAGCATAAAAACTGATAAAATCGTTAATAAATTTTTGTGTAACATTTTTTCTCCTAAAAATATTTTTTATTTATAATTTCGTTGTAGATAAAATCTGCTTCTTCCGATTTAATTTCTGAATATACGCTCTCGATACTAATTTCATCAGTAAAAACTAAGCTGTTCAAATCTGCTTCTTGAAGATTCAGTTCAGAAGAAATTAGTTCAGTAAGAAGTGAATCAGAAGTTCCATTTAGCTGTTCGGTGTTCATGGTCGATAAATCATCTGAATAATAATCCAATATCTCAGTTACTTCGTTTTCACTTAATGTCGAAAGCAGTTTATCTACAGAATTGTTTTCAGATGCCCTGAAAATATTGAAGATTAACAGAACAACTACTAATACTGATGCAAATGCTGTTAGTGCATAGGCAGTTTTAAATTTGGATGGCTTTTTCTCTGCTGATAGGATTTTTCTAATATTCGGAACGAGATTCACAAAATAATCTTGATCAGAATAATTCTGTTCATCAATTTTCAAGCTTTGCATGACATTATTATAATGTTTGAGTTGATTTGAAAGTTCGGGAGATTTGTCCAATTCAGCTTCAAAAACCCGTTTCTCCTCTTCCTTCATTTGATTATCCAGGTAAAGAATTATTCGTTTATTAATTTTCATAATTTTTCAATAGCTCCAAAATTTTATTTACTCCATGGAAGTAGTTTGCTTTTAAACCACCAATACTTTTACCGGTTAATTTAGATATCTCCTCGTATGAAAGTTCATTATAATTTCTCATAATAAAAATTTCCCTTTGCTTCACTGTAAGCCTCTGAAGAAGTTTATCAATTTTTTGAAGTTTTTCTCTCATTTCTAAATTATTGACTACATCTTCATTACTGCTAATTAAACCTGTTGAGGGATCATCAAAAGAAAATATTTTCCTCAAAGATCTCTTTCTTAAATAATTCAAACTCCTAGTTGAGACAATTCGAAAGATCCAAGTGTAGAGTGAAGACTTAAATTGAAAATCTTTAAGCTTCTTATACATTACTAAAAGAACTTCTTGAACCACTTCATCGGCATCGAGGTGATTTCCCGTCATTCTCCTTGCATGCCAGTAAATCTTATGCTTATACTTATTAATGATTTTATTGAATGAAGCTTCGTCTCCATTTATAAAACTCTTAACCAATTCAAAATCTGAAGTATCTTCGGACATTAACAGTATTTATCTTTAATAATTCGACAATATTTACTAAGAGCAGGTTTAATATACTATGTTTTAAACCAAAGGAATTTTTTTATTGTCAAATTTGTGAAAAGTTAAAATCTAAAACCAATAGGAGGTACAAAATGCAAAACATAGTAAAAAAAGCAATGCTAGTCGTTCTCTCGATAGCTTTTCTTTCGCCATTAACCTTTTCACAACCTGGAGAGGGCTGGAACCTGAAAAGACTCGAAAGCCAGCTCAATCTAACCGATGGACAGAAAGACCAAGTTGAAAAATTACGCATCGAACATCAAAAATCCATGGTTGATCTAAAAGCAAAGTTAGAAAAAGCGAGGATAGAATTGAGAGAAGTTATGAGTAAAGATGACTTCACCAGAAGTGAATATCTCGCAGCACATAATAAAATGACAAAGCTTCGAGAGGATATCAAATTAGCTGCTGCAAACCATAGAATGGATATTCTTGATTTAATGAATAAAGATCAGAGAAAGATATTAGCAAAGGAAAAGCAATTTGAAAAAAGACAGAAATATTTTAACAGAAAAGGATGGGGCGGCTGCGACTTTGATTGTCCCCAATACCGTGAAAGAAAAAGAATTCACTGGTAATAATTACCAAACAAATTATATCCATTTCATAGCCGGCTAAACACCGGCTTTTTTGTTTCATTCTATATTAAAAATATATTTAAAAGTAAAATTTTACTAATTGATAATAAGCAAATAAGGTTGATAAAGAACGCATTTGTCTCTGCTGCTAAGATTTTATTCTTAGATAATATTTCTAGAATTATTGTCGATGAATATTCAAAGCGATTTTTACAAGTGAAGAACTATACTTTGATTGGGATGACTAAAAAACCTTACTCCTATTTTATTAATCCTCAGTAATATTCCAAAATGGGTATGTAAAACCTTATTGCTTTATTCGATAAATATAAAAATTCAGAATTTAGGTTACTTGCAACTTTGGAGCGTATCGGGGAACCTTCTACTTTGCTCAGCGTCTTAATATTAAAAATTAACAGGAGCTTTTATGTTCAAAACAAAACTTCATTTACTGTTCTTTCTCAGCGTTTTAGTACTATGTTCATCATTTTCATTAGCTCAAGAGGAAAAGGTTTTCAAATTCAAGAAAGAGAGCCCATTCAAATGGGAGATGAAAAATGACTTAAAACTTTCTGAACACCAAGAGAAGCAATTTGAAGACCTTGATTTGCAATTTGAGAAAAAAATGATTGACCTTCGTGCGGAACTCGAAAAAAGCAAATTGATGAAGCGTGAGCTTATCAGAAAAGGGAACTTCAGTAAAAATGATTACCTATCTGCAGAAGAAGAAATTATACAGGCAGAGAATAAAATTCAAATGGAAAAAGCTAAATTGAAAATGGACAAATACTCCTTGCTTGATGAAAAACAGAAAAAATTATTTATGGAAAAGCGGGAACGTGATTTCAGGTTCAAATTTGATATGGATGGTTTTAGGGATGGAATGCGTATGTTTCGAGAGAAGATGCATAATATATTACCCTGCCCACCGGATATGGATGAAATTGAAAAAGATGTTGAAGTTGAAATTGAGAGTGATGAGATTTAAACTTATTAGATATGCCAGATTTCGGTCCGCCAGTAGTTAATAAAAATCTGGCATATCTCTAATTAAAGAAAGAAAATGGAGCTTATTTTGGATTTGTTGGTCTTATATCAATTTCACTTATTAAAGCACGAATTGGTAAATTTATAATTGTTACAACTGCTTCTGCGACATCTTCAGGACGAAGAATTCTATCTAAATCAGGTTTAATATCTTTATCAATAAAAAAGTCGGTGTTTACCGAACCGGGGCAAATTGCTGCAACTCTAATATTATATTCTCTCACTTCCAGCATTAAAGATTTTGTGAAGCCCATCAATGCATGCTTAGTTGCGCCGTATATTGTCCCTCCAACAAAAGCGTTTTTTCCTGCAAGAGAAGAAATATTGATGATTGATCCTTTACGATTTGCTATCATATTATCAATCACTGCCTTTGTAAAGTTGTACACTCCATAAAGATTTACGTCAATCTGCTTTTTAAACTCATCCAAATTTGAATCAACAAATTTCTTCAGAATTCCCATTCCTGCATTGTTGATCAAGTGATCAACTCTGCCATAAGTTTTAATAATGTCGCTTACTGATTCATTAACAAATTTTGGATCCACTGCATCGCCTAAAAACATTTCCGTCTTAACACCTAATACTCGAACTTCTTTATTAACCTTTTCAAGAGCAGTTTTATCTCTTCCAAAAAGCATTAGTTCATGCCCTTCTTTTGCTAATCTGAGAGCAATTCCTTTGCCAATTCCTCTGCTTGCACCGGTAACAATCGTAACATATTTTTGCACCATTTATAAATCTCCTAATATTGGTCTTAGAACAATTTCCTCGGTAACAAGATTCCCCTTTTGCAAGTAAAGCCAAACAATTACTTGAGCAATTTCTTCGGGTGTCATCATTCTATCACCGTATTTTTCTCTTACTTCAGAATTCCACATTGGAGTTTGTGTCGCTCCAGGAATAACATTGATTATTCTAACATTATGTTTCCTAACTTCTTCACGAAGAGAATTTGTATAACCGATCAATCCATGTTTAGATGCTGAGTAAGCACTGCTTTGGGAAAACACTTTTTTGGTTACTACGGAAAGAATATTAATAATTGTTCCTCCGCCTTGTTTTATCATAGAAGGAAGAACACTTTTTATTGAATAGATAGGACCTAAAAGATTTGTGCTAATTATGTCATCAATTTCATTTATTGAATTTTCTTCAGCCAGCTTGAATGAAGTGATACCTGCATTGTTGATAAGGCAATCTATGTTATTTATCGCTAAAATTTTCTTAGTAGTTTGATTGACATTTGAAGAAGAAGCAATGTTGCAAGGAAAAATTTCCACGGAAAGATTTTCATTATTCAGTTCAGTGTTCAAACGCTCGAGTTCGGATTTTCTTCTAGATGAAACAAAAACTTTAGAACCTGTTCTCGCAAATTCCTTAGCTGCAGCTTTGCCTATTCCGGAACTTGCACCGGTGATCCAAATTCCGTTTGGTTGATTTTTCATTGTAAATTTTTGTGAGCTATTAATTCAAGAAATTCTGTGCGCGTACGTGCATCATCCTTAAAAACTCCGTGGACAGCGCTTGTGGTAGCAGATGAATTTTGTTTTTCAACACCTCGCATCATCATGCACATGTGAAAAGCTTCCGAAACAACAGCTACACCTTTCGGTTGCAAAAATTTATCGATTGTATCTGCAATCTGCTGCGTCATTCTCTCCTGAACTTGCAACCTGCGAGAAAACATATCTACAATTCTAGGAATTTTACTTAATCCGACAATCTTTCCATCAGGAATATATGCCACATGAACTTTCCCATAAAACGGAAGCAGATGATGTTCGCAAAGACTGTAGAAGTCAATGTTTTTTACTAATACCATTTCATCATACTTTTCATTGAAGATTGCATCATTCAAAAGCTTTTTAATATTTACTTTGTAACCAGTCGTTAAGAATTCGTATGCTTTAGTAACACGCTTTGGTGTGTTTCTCAATCCTTCTCTCTTAGTATCTTCACCTAATTCTGTCAGCAAGTCAATAATGAATTTTTGAACTTTTACTTTATTCATTTTCATTCTCCTCGGTATTCAAAAAAATTATTTTCTGTTTCTGATAACTTAACCGCGTATAATTTTCCGTTGGGAATTTTATCAACCAGAACTTTCCAAATTGCAATTGTAAGATTCTCCGTTGACGGAATTATTCCGCTCATAAAATCAGTCTCCGTATTCAAATTTTTATGATCAACCTGTGATAACACGTTATACTCTATTATTTCTTTTAGGTCAGCGATATTTAGAACAAATCCTGTTTCAGGATTTGGTTCACCCGCAATCACAACTTCAAGTACGTAATTATGTCCATGCCAATTGGGATTACTGCACTTCCCAAAATTTTTTTCGTTTTCTTCATTTGAAAATATTGGATTGAAAAGTCTATGCGCTGCGGAGAAAGTTTCGCGTCTCGTAATATATACCATAATTTATGCTTTCAATGCTTCTATTACTTCTTTGTTGTGATCATCAACTTTCACTTTCGGAAAAATCTTTTTAATCATTCCTTTTTCATTGATAACGAAAGTAGTTCTAACTACTCCCATATATTTTTTACCATACATGCTTTTTTCCTGCCAAACACCATATTTTTTTAACACTTCTTTTTTCTCATCACTTAGCAAGCTGAAAGTTAATTTATATTTTTCCGCAAACTTTTTATGTGATTCAACTGAATCCGGACTGACACCAAGTATTACCGCATTAAACTTGGAGAACTTGGGTAATTCATCACGAAAATTGCAAGACTCTTTAGTGCATCCCGATGTATCGTCTTTTGGATAAAAATAAAGTACAACATTTTTTCCTTTTAAAGAATCAAGTGATATAACCTCCCCATGTTGATCTTTAAGTTTAAAACTTGGAGCTTCTTTACCTTCTACTAACATAATTAAACCTTTCTGAATTAAGACTAAAAATTATTTTTTAATATTTCAGAATTGATTTATCAACTTTTTTAACCATGCATCAATTCTGCCTTCCCAATTATAAATTTCTTTAAATCCTTGTTGAAGCAAATATGTACAAGCATAAAAACTCCGTGAACCATGATGGCAATAAATTAAGAATGAATTGTTTGGTTTAAACTTCTTCAAATGATTTGTTAAACCTCTCAAAGAAATTAATTGGGAGTTCTCCAGTTTTACAAGCTAACATTCCCGCAGCTCATTAACGTCAATTAATTTTAATGAGGATTCATTTTCGAAATATTGCTTAGCTTCTCACCGTGGGATGGGTTTGATCACTTTAGTATCTCCGACATTTGGATAGTAAAACTCCTAAATAATTACTGGTTGAATGATACAGTGAAAACTTAATGAATTGCCTCGGTACATTCAAGAAACACTAGATTGTTAAACAAATGAAATGCTTTAAAGTTCAATAATTAACTGGAGATTTCTGAAATGTTTATAACTACAAATGATTGCTGCTATATCAATCCTTGCTTCTTTGTCCAAGTTCTAAAACCATCCTCAAGTTGTTGAAAAGAATCAATGGCAAAGAGAATCGGCTGCAGATGCCAAACATCATATTCTTGCTTAACAACACGATCGGGATCGAAGGGGTAAACTTTAACATTATCAGAAAGTGCATGTTTTATTTCTTCCTTTGAAGAAATAATTCCAGCACCATAAATCCGCATACCTTCCGATTTTTTGATGAGGCCAAATTCAACTGTGAACCAATGTAGAGTTTCAAGCTCTTTTCGAGTCTCTCCTTTTGCGCTTAGGGCTGCCTCACCAACCATTTGATAAAATGAAGCAAAGTTTTGGTCGGTCAGTAATGGCATGTGACCAAACATATCGTGGAAAAGATCGGGTGCAGGAGTGTAGTCTAATTCCTCTTTCCCTCTTATGTAGTCTGTTGAAGGAAAAACTTTTCGGTGCAGCAATCCAAAAAAATCCTGTTCATGAATTAATCCCGGTACACGTGCAACTTTCCATCCGGTAGTTAAATTAAAAATATGACTGAGTTCTTTTAGGGAAGGAATTCTATCAGGAGAAAAATTTAATCTGTCAACTCCATTTACGTATTCTTCACAAACTCTGTTTGGTAAAGCCGCCATTTGCCTTTGATATAATGTCTTCCAGGTCTCGTGATCAGATTGATGATAAGCCGGATAAACGATATCGTCATGTTCGGGAACAGTCCCAGCTAATTTCTGTGGAATGCATCTTGAATCAATTCCCTCTTGAGCAGCTTTTTCATATGCAGATAAAATTTTCTGGTCTTTATTCTGATTCATTTGTAAAATCCTTTTGCGGTTTGTAAAGATTTCTGAATTAATTTTGGTGGGAATATAAAAACAGGTTTAGTTAAATCAAATGCAAGAATAAAAAAAGCGGCAGTTGTGGGTTGCCGCTTTATTTAAATCAAGTTACTATTAATCGCAGTGTCCGGAACCTATTTTGCCCTCATTATATTTTTCGAGTAGTTCTGCAAGCTTAAGGAATTTTTCTTTTTTACTTGATGAAAGATATTTAACTTGGTTAGGTGTATAAGTATTAAATAATGTTTCGGCTTCAGTGATAGCACTGGCAACATCTATCGGAGCATAAGCACCAGCTAATACATTTAGCTTAGCAGCCATGTATTGATGGGCGAGGTTATAATAAACATTACCACTCGGACTTGTCCAAAATACTTTATACCAAGTTTTTCCGGATTTGAAGAAATCAGTATCTTCCTTTTTTGCACCGACTAGATCCCAAGTTGAGTTGCGTGGATTAGCAGGACCATACTTAGAATGTGTTTTCCAATAACCCAGAGTGTATGTGCAAACTGTTGAGGACTTATAAAGACCAGCATCTCATTTTAGATCCGTGACACCGGAACCTAATGTAATACATTTGGTAAAACCGGTTGCTGGATCTGCATCAGAGTCTTTTTCATCATTAGAACCCTGATCTTGCTTTGTGAAAACATAACCCGTTGGAGCAAAGAATTTCACTTTGTAATCTCCAGGAGTCAAATTGCTGAAGTAGTATTTTCCATAGTAGTCTGTGGTTGTCGATTTAATATAGTTCCCGTTGCAATCGTATAATTTAACCACAACATTTTTAATTCCATCTTCACCATAGTCTTGTATCCCATCTTTATCTTTATCTAACCATACTCTATCACCTAACTTAGCTGGCTTCGTGCAATCAATTTTAACGGTTACGGAAGCACTAAACTCAACATTTGCAGAGCCATCAATTGGATGACCAACAGCTTTTACAGTGTTAACTAAATCTCCACAGTCGTTGGATTTTACACAATAAGTTTTTGTTATAGATTTTGAAGTTCCAGGATAAACTGGGGTAATATTAGCAATTTTATGTGGTGCAGTAGGATTGAGCAGTTTATCATATAAGTCAACACCACCGCTTAAAGTAATATCTCCGCAGTTTTCAACTATGAATGTATATTTTATATATTCACCTGGTTTTGCTGTTTGTTTATCCGCTAACTTAGTAATACTTACACATGTTTTGTAGAATCCAAAATCGAGTGTAAGATCATCGTTATTGTTCAAATCAACACAAACGGATTCATTTTTTAAAGCATCACTATCTTTAGCATCGTTGGATCCTTGATTCTTCTTGGTTGCATACCACTTAGTTTGTGCAGTATTGAAGAATACGCCACCGCTTTCATAGTTTGATGCTGCTACTCGAACACAATAATTACCATTTGCGAGATCATTAAATTCATATTTATCATTAGCATCAGTTGTAGTTGAATTTATGACTGTACTTCCGCTTAACAATTCAACTTTTACGCCGGCAATTCCTGGCTCACCAGTATCTTGTATTCCATTAACATTTTTATCATGCCAAACAAAGTCACCAATTTTGTTTAATTGAGTGATTGATTTTAGATATATGCCAGCATCCCAGGTTAAGTCACTTTCTCCAGGACTTAACTCAAAGCAATCTGTATAACTTGGATTAATGTCAGTCGAACCGAAATCGGAATCTTTTGCATCATCATCACCTTCATTTTGCGGTGATAATGACCAGCTATCTGGAATATTCATTGCCACTTTATAACTACCTGGCGGAAGGTCCTTAAATAAATAATTTCCATTAGCATCTGTCTGCATGCACATATTTAGCCAAGTTCCATCACACTTAAATAGACAAACGGTGATTCCTTCAAATCCTGATTCCCCATCATCTTGGATTCCGTTTTTATTAATATCTTTCCATATTCTGTCTCCTACTTCGGCTAATAGAGAAGTTACAGGAGCTGATAATGAGGCAGTAACCCAACAAATTGAAGCTGGTGAAGCACTTGGACCACCAGGTCCGGAAAATATTTGTACTTCCAATTGATTAGCTCCAGCTGGGATATCTATGTTTAGGGCATCTCTAAAAACAGCATTTAGCAAATCCATCGTATAACTTCCGTTGACTAGTTTAGCAAATGGAGGAGGCAGATGCTTCCAGTAAATTATTCTATGTTGTTTTTACTTTTTAGTTT
>Ga0208961_1000022_pt1 | contig 94448 bp, 71 predicted proteins | sample RifOxyB3_FD_184034 | JGI IMG/M metagenome (GOLD analysis project Ga0208961, IMG submission 184034) | Groundwater microbial communities from Rifle, Colorado - Rifle Oxygen_injection B3 (SPAdes) | ecosystem: Environmental > Aquatic > Deep subsurface > Groundwater | place: Rifle, Colorado, United...
CGCCTGCGAACTTCGCCCGCCGAGCTTCTGCGAGAGGATCGGAACCGGCAATGACCCGATTCGTCATCGACACCAGTGTGGCGGTCGCCTGGTACCTGCCGGAGGTGTTCACGCCGGCAGCGCGGGAGTGGCAGCGGCGTGCCTTGGAGGGAAGCATTACGCTGCTGGTGCCGTCCCTGCACTACTGGGAGTTCGCCAATGTGCTGCGCACCTACGTGCGCCGGGGCGAACTCGACGCGGCGCTGGCGACGGAGATCTGGGAGGTGCATCTGGATGCGCCCCTGGTGTCCCAGGAACCCGAACGCGGGCAGGTGCTGGGCTTCGCCTTCGAGTACCAGGCAACGGCCTATGACGCGGTCTACCTGGCGCTGAGCCTGACGCAAGATGCGCCGCTGGTGACGGCCGAACGCACAACGACGCCATGGGTCGTGAAACTGGGCGACCGAATCCGGAGCGTCCGGCCCTGACCAGGGCGTGCCCCATGGGAGGTTCACGAGGCGGTCACGTAGCGTTCAGCAGCACGGCTGAGGATGGTGCTGCGCGCCAGGCCGGTCTTGCGCGCGTAGGTGTCGACCTTACGCAGGATGGCTTCGGGCATGGTGACGTTGAGGCGAATGACGTGACTGGCAGGGACAGGCACGTCGACGGCCAGGAAGAGGTCGGCCCCACCTGCGAACTCGTGCCGGCGTGCCGCCTCAAGGGTCGTGGGTTTGGGAATATCGGCACCGTCCTCCCGCATGCCTTCGATGTGCAGAGCGAGGGCTTCCCTGGCCATGTCGCGCAGGGCGTCAAGGCTGTCGGCGGCAGACACGCAACCCGGGAAATCGGGGAAGCAGATGCTGTAGCCCTTTCTGGCGCTGCCATGAACGATGCCAGGGTAGGTGCTCACGGGGGTCGTCTTCATAGCTCGAGTCCTGCCTGCTTGCTGATGCTCTTCAACGTTCCCGGCTTGATGTCGCGACGCGGATGAGGAATGGTGACACGGCCCTGTTTGCTCGGGTGTCTGAACTGTACGTGACTGCCCTTCTGGCTGATCTGGAACCAACCTTCCTCCTTGATCCTGCGAATGACCTCGCAACTGTCCATGCCCGCCCTTTCGTCTCAACACAAATATACACACGAATACACACTGAGGCAACCGCGTGTGATGAGGAGGTCCGTGTGCTCCGTTGCCCCCCCCGGTCTCACTCCAGCGCCGTAACCTTGAAGGCGCGGAACTGGACGCGCACGTCGGCGCCGATGGTGCGGAAGCCGATCTTGCCGGCAGCGGGGATGGGTTCGGGAATGTCGTCGCGGTCGACAAAGCCGCCGGCCGGTTCGCCGTTGACCGACAACTGCAGCAGCTTGCCCTGCTTGACGATCACGATGTGGTACCAGGTGTCGTGGACCTTGCACAGGTCCGGTTGCTGTGCCATGAGGAAAATGCCCGGGTTGCGACGCCAGTTGCTCACGCCCGTGTGCTCACCCTTGTCGTCGTAGCGACTGACGCTGAGGTGGTAGCAGCGCAGGTTCGGGTTGAAGATGTAGTCGGCAAACACACCCTGTCGCTTCGGCAACCCCGTGATGATGTCCTCGCCGTGCCGGCCCTGCGCGGCAATGAATGTGATGACAAGCCCCTTGTTGGTGAGGGCGCGCAGGTCATACTCGATGCAGATGTTGTCTGGGAAGTCGTTCCTGCAGAATGCCATACAGCCTTCTGCTCCCTGCTTCGAGCCCACGCAGGCAAGTTCGAAGATCCCCGGTTCGGGCGTGGCGAGTTGGCCGATGCCTTCGTGGTGCCAGTTGTCGAGGCTCGCAAACGCGTCCTCGTACAGCACCCTGCCCTTGGGCACGACCGGCGGCGGGATGTTCATGTCGCCCCAGATGTGAACGGCCTGGCCGTCCGTCTTTGCCTGGCGGTCGGCGGCCGCGCTCAACGCCTTGAGTTCGTCGACCGTCTTGAGTTGCATGGCTATCCTCTCTTGCCCGAGCGCTCCCGCGCCTGTTACCGTTGCCAGAGCACAAACGACTGCCAACCACCCCGTGGTGCGCATGCGGTTATTCTCCTTGTCTCCTGCCTTTCCTGACGCCGCGATTCTTGGGGCGAGGGTCGGGTGTCGAAGGGGAAGACATCCCCACTCCCCCCGCCACACACACCCACACATTCCCTCATCCCGTCCTACCCTATTCCAGGCGGCTGAACCGGCGCGGGTCGAACGCGTTGCGCACGCCTTCGCCCACGAACACGCCAAGCAGCATGACCACGAACAGGCTCAGCGACGGGTACAGGATCAGCCACCAGGCCCAGCGGAATTGCTGCGCTTCCTGCAGCAGTTCGCCCCAGCTCGGCGTGGGGGGCGGCAGGCCGAACCCGAGGTAGTCCAGGGCCGCCAGCGACCCGATGGCGCCCACCAACGAGAATGGGAAGAACGTGATCAGCGGCACCAGCGCATTGGGCAGAATGTGGCGCAGCACGATCGCCCAGGCCGGCAGGCCGAGGCACTTGGCCGCCTCGACGAACGGCTGCTTGCGCAGCCGCAGGAATTCCCCCCGCATGTAGTACGAGATACCGATCCAGTTGAACAGTCCGTAGCAGACGATCAGCAGGATCAGGTTCCGCCCGTACACCGACCCGATCAGGATCATGACGTAGAGAAAGGGCAACGCGCTCCAGACCTCGATCAGACGCTGGCCGGTAATGTCGACCCACCCGCCCAAGTATCCCTGCGCCGCGCCGCACAGCGTGCCGATGACCAGCGAGAAGACCACCAGCACCAGCCCGAAGGTCATTGAGGTGCGCAGTCCGTAGAGCACGCGGGCCAGCACGTCGCGACCGGCGCTGTCGATGCCCATCCAGTGTCCCCTCGCCGGCCGGAACGGGAACCGGACGTCTTCCTTCTCAAACACCACGTTATAGGTCGCGGCCCCGACCGTCACCGTCATTCCCTGCACCGGGGCGTCAAACCGCAACCGCGCCCGGTCACGCAGCGCGGCCTGGTCGGCGTCCGGGAGTGCACCCCAAACGTCGCCCTCGGTTCGGACCACCCGCAGTTCACTGTCGAGCACGGCCAGGGCGCTGCGTTCGGCCGCCGCGCCCCCGGGACGACGCAGGGTAATCTTCACCGTATTCGACGCCGTCGCCCGTGGCTGAAACTCGATCAGGGAGAACTCGATCTCGCTGCGGTCCGCGGTGCGACCTGCGAACGTCGCGCGCGCCGCAGCGCGGTTGCCCAGGCGCTCGGCGACGGCCGCCGGCAGTGCCTGTGGCACCGAGCACAGCTCCGAGAGCTTGCGGTTGCGCAGGTCCGATTCGGCCACGCCGAAGAACCCGCCAGCCGCCACCGACTGCGCAATCGTCAGGTCGCCCGTCAGCGTCAGGCTCCCGACCGGCGACGCCACGGTGAAACGCACGTTCACTTCGTTCGCGATCTGGAGTTCCGCCGGTTCGACGACTTCGTAAGGGCCGTAGGGCACCGGCGGAAAAAGCATCCAGTTGCCGCGGGTCCTGCGGAACGCCTCGCTGGCCCGGACCGCCTTGTAGTCCGGCCTCGAGAACTTGCCGCTGCCGGTGAAAGCGTCATCCGGATAGAAGTGGAAGACCGGGAAATACGACTTGCCGTTGCAGTGCACATACAGCGGCACACTGTTGCACAGCAGTTCGGCGGCCAGGCTCACCGCGTACAGCGCCACCAGGAACCAGAACGACCAATAGGCGCGCTTCAGTTCCTTGAAGCGCTTCAGCCGTTTCCGGGTGATCGGGTTGAGCCGTATTCGCCACATGAAGCAGAGCCTTGTCGCGCGCCCGCACGACGCCAGCTACCGGTGCGAGAAGAAGTGCCAGCCGCCCAGCGTGGGCGGGTTGCCCGGGTCGCTGTCGAGCAGGAGTTTGTAGTTCTCGGCGACCTTGCGGAAGGCATTGGCGTGCTCCTCGATGATGTTCTGGCGGCAGAATTTGAACCACGGCACGCTGTAGGTCATGGCCGGAATCTTTTCACTCACCGGCAGGCTGCCCGGGGGCTGGCGCAGGTCACGGCGGCTGTGCGCGATCCGCGTCGGCTTGCCGGCACCGTAGATGTCGCAGGTGTTGAACACCGGGTGCAGGTGCAGCGGGATATTGCACCCGGGACCGGTGGAACATCCTTCCGCGGCCACCGCCTGGCAGAACCGCGTGATCGACAACCCGCCCAGTTCCTCCGCGCGGTACAGCCCGTGCGCGGCGTACCAGCCGCCCATCTCAGCCCCGGACCCGCGCGGCGGCCGGTGCGCCCGGATCCCGGGCGCGCCATCAAGCAGATCCCAAAAGTAGTTCATGGCTTTGAGAATTTCCGCATTGCGCGCGTCGTAGTCCTTCAACTGCACCCGACCCACCGCCGAACTGCACTGGTGCATGCGGTACTTGTAGCCGCCGATGGGCAGCCCCAGGAACTGCTTCAGTTCTTCGGTCTGGATATCGGCGCCGAACCGCTCGTAGTGGCCAAGCGACAGGGCGTACTCGTACGTCTCGCGATCATCCGTGCACAGCATGCCGCCCTCGCCGATCGCCAGCGACTTGCCGCTCATCAGGGACATGCCCGAGACGTGCCCGATCGAACCCAGCTTGCGACCGCCGCTGACGCCGCCGTGCGCGTGCGACACGTCCTCGATCACCTTGATCTTGCGCCGGTTCGCGATCTCCATGATCTCAGCCATCGGCGCCGGATACCCGCAGTAGTGCACCACCACGATCGCCTTGGTCCGCTTCGTGATGCGCCGTTCGAGGTCCTTCGGGTCAATGCAGAGCGTGTCCGGATCGACCTCGGCGAACACCACCGTGCCGCCGAGCGAGAACACCGGCATCGCCGACGCCCAGTAAGTGACGCTCGGGCAGATGATCTCGTCACCGGTTCGGACACCGCAACCGTACATGGCGCCCTGCAGCGCCGCCGTGCCGGTGCTGAAGGCCAGCGCGTATTTCGTGCCCTGCCAGGCGGCGTACTCGTCCTCGAACTTCTTCGTCACGTCCGTCCCGGACATGGCGCCGCGCCGCAACACGCCCAGGGCGGCGTCTTCCGCTTCCTGGGTGACAATCGGCCAGTCGAAGATGTTCCCCGCAGGCGTCTGGACCGCCTTGGGACCACCGAGCACTGCCAGTTTCTCAGCCATGGGGCGTCTCCTTGTCTGCCTGAACGACCTCGCCCGGGAGGGTGCTGACGTGCGGCCACAACTTGCGGCCGGGGTAGATACTGGTGTTGATGCCGGTGTGAACGTGGTCGCCCATAACGGTGCCGAACTTGCGCCGCCCGGTGTCGACCACCTCGCCGCGGATGCGACTCCAGTGATGACCGCCGTCGTGACGGAAGTTGGCGGCAATGGTGCCGGCGCCGAAGTTCACTCTCTCGCCAATGATCGAGTCGCCGCAGTAGCTCAGGTGCGGCAGGGCGCTGCGCGACATGATGATCGAGTTCTTGACCTCGACCGCCTGGCCGATGTGGCAGTCGTCACCGATCGCCGTGCTGCCGCGCAGGTAGCAGTTCGGGCCGATCTTGCAGTTCCGGCCAACGATCACCTTACCCTCGACGTACACGCCCGGCAGAATCCGGGTGCCGACACCGGCGACCAGAATGCCGTCGATAATGACATTCGCGCTGACCTGTGCCTCGATCCGACTCTCGGCCAGGGCCCCCACCAGGATCTCGTTGATGCGCAACAGGTCCCACGGGAAACGAATGGCGAAACTCTCCGCGTCCGCCGGCAGGATCGCCACGGTCGGACTGACGTCGGGTGCAGTTCCGGTGTGCGCCAGGGTCTGGCCGTCGGCGGTCACCACGGCTGTTGGGCTCTGCGAACTCCGCAGGGCCTGGAGTAAGGCAACGGACAACCAAGCGTCGCCGCGCAGGAACAGTCGCGCCCCGGTCGCCGCGTCGTTCCCGAAACCCGCGGCCTGCAGACGCTGCCGCTGCGCCTCGGCCAACGGTCGATTGGCAACCGGGCAGTCGGCCAGATTCCGTGTACAGGTCAGCGGATGGCAGGTGGCCGGGGCGCCGACGTCGACGAGCACCGCGTTCATGCCCCGATCTCCTTGTGGATGACGGAGGAAATCTCGCCGACCCATCGCTCCACCGCCGCCGTCTCCCGCGCTTCAACCAGAAGTCGGACCTTCGGTTCGGTCCCGGAGTAGCGCAGCAGGACGCGACCGTCCTTGCCCAGGTCCTGCCGGCACCGCTCGAGAACCTTCTGCACGATCGTCATATCCTCCAGCGGGCGCTTCTCGACAACCCGCAGACTGACCAGCGCCTGGGGATACTCCGTCATGCATTTCGCCAAGTCCGCCAGGGACGCGCCCTGCTGTTTCATCAGGCGCAACACCTGCAACGCGGTGAGAATGCCGTCCCCGGTGGTGGCGTAATCCATGAAAATCACGTGCCCGGATTTCTCGCCGCCGAGATTGCAGCGGTCGGCGCGCATGCGCTCAATGACTTGACGGTCGCCCACGTCGGTGACCTCGACACGAACACCGGCCTTGCGCATGGCGTCGTGGAGACCCAAGTTGCTCATCGAGGTCACGACCAGCGTGTCCTGCGCCAACTTGCCTTGGGTCTTGAACTCCAGCGCGCACATCGCCAGGATACGGTCGCCGTCAACCATGTTGCCCTGGGCGTCGCAGAAGATGACACGGTCCGCGTCGCCGTCCAGCGCAATGCCGACGTCGGCCTTCCGTTGCCGCACCATCTCACCGACCGTCTCCGGATGCAGGGCGCCGCAACCGTTGTTGATGTTGAAACCGTCCGGTTCCGCGAAGATCTTCGTCACCTCCGCTCCGAGTTCCTTGAAAATCCAGGGCCCGACGAGGTAGGCGGCGCCGTTGGCGCAGTCCAGCACGACCTTGAGGCCATCCAGGCTCTCGTTGGCAATGGAACTCTTGGCAAACTCGATGTACCGGCCCCGGGCGTCCTCGACACGGTACGCCTTGCCCAGGTCCTCACTGCGAATGTGCTCGCTGCTCATCTCCTCGCTGAGAACCAGTTCCTCGATCTGCGCCTCAATCTCGTCGGAGAGCTTGAACCCGTCGTGACTGAATACCTTGATGCCATTGTCGTCGTAGGGGTTGTGCGAGGCGGTCAACATGATGCCCACGGCCGCGCCCATGGACTTGGCCAGGTGCGCCACCGCCGGGGTCGGCACCGGCCCGACCAGCAGCACGTCCATGCCCAGCGACACCAGACCGCTGGTCAGCGCGCTCTCGAGCATGTAGCCCGACAGACGCGTATCCTTGCCGATGATGGCGCGCTTGGTTCCATGCCCGCGGGCCTGGAACACGTGCGCCATCGCCTTGCCCGTCTGCAGAGCGACTTCCGGCGTAATCGGGTAGCAGTTGGCCTGGCCCCGGATCCCGTCGGTACCGAAAAGCTTGCCCATGTTGCAGTCTCGTATTGTTTTGGGTTTGGGTCGCCGCGGCCGTTGCCGATCAGGGTTCAGGAATACCGAATGGGCACCTGGCGAAGAACGTGGGGCCAGCCGTTGACGGAGGATGGCGTTCCGTCGCACGCCACATCACGAATGCGACCGGCGCACACCGGCAAACCCGGAGCGCTCCCGAACCCTTCAGACCAGACCGATGGCGCGCCGCACCGCAGCCATGGTCTTCGTCGCCTCGGCGCGGGCCCTGGCCGCACCGTCCTGCAGAATCCCTTCGACCCGGTCCGGATTGTCCGCCAGTTCGCGCCGCCGGTCGGCAAACGGCTTGAAGCACTCGGTGTACTTCTCGTGCAGGGCCTGCTTGGCGTGGCCGTAGCCCATGCCGCCGGCGAGGTAGCGCTGACGCAACGCCTCCGTCTCCTGTTCGCTGGCCAGGAGTCGGTACAGCGCGAACACGTTGCACTTGCTCGGGTCCTTGGGCGCCTCCATCGGCGTCGAGTCGGTCACGATCCGCATGATCTTGGCCTTAATCGCCTTGGGGTCACCGAAAAGCTCGATCGTGTTGCCGTAACTCTTCGACATCTTCTCGCCGTCCACGCCCGGCACCACAGCCACTTCCTCGCGAATCAGACAGTCGGGAATGGTCAGCACCTCGCCGTACTGGTTGTTGAACCGAATGGCCAAGTCACGCGTCACCTCGACGTGCTGCTTCTGATCCCGGCCGACCGGGACAATATGCGATCCGTAAACGAGAATATCCGCCGCCATCAGCACCGGGTAGCTGAACAGACCGTGATTGGGCGACAGCCCCTTGGCTATCTTATCCTTGTAACTGTGGCAGCGCTCGAGCAACCCGAGCGGCGTCAGGCAGGCCAGAACCCACATCAGTTCCGAAACCTGCGGCACGTCCGACTGACGGAAGAGCACCGTCTTGGCCGGGTCCAGCCCGCACGCCAGGAAATCGATCGCCACGTTGCGACTGCGCTCGCGCAGCGCGGCCGGATCCGGAAGCTGCGTCAACGCGTGGTAGTCAGCGATGAAGTAGAAGCAGTCGTGCTGCTCCTGCAGCTCGATCGCCGGCCGCATCATGCCGAAGTAGTTGCCCAGATGCAGATCGCCCGAAGGCTGGATCCCGGAAAGCACACGCTTGCGGACCGCACTCATGGTACACCATCCTTGTGGGTAAGGTTCAGGGGTTCAAAGCGTCAGAGGTTTGGGGGCCTCAACGCGCGTCGCGCTCCTTGACCCACTTCTTCGCTCTTTCCTGGAACGCTTTGGCTTTACCCTTCTGCGCAAACTCGGCGACGTAGTGCTCGAACAGCGCGAAGAACACCTTCTGAAAGGTGTACAGGTTCGTCATGCGCTCCTCAAAGATGCTGCCAGGGTCCAGCGCCTCGCCCTCGGGCAGTTTCAACGACCGGAACACGAACTCGTCCGCGTCCAGAGTGACCGACCATTCCTCGCCCCGCTTGCGCGCCAGGACAAGCTTGGCGCGCTTCAGCTTCTTGCCGACCATCAGTGCGGTCTTCGCCTCGGCGCTCGCCGTGGGCATGCCCTTGCGGATCACGCAATCGAGTGCGCCGCCACCTTCGGAGACAAACACCAGCGGCCCGTCGAGCAGCATCGAGAACTCGCCCAACTGCGACGCCGGCAGAACGCCATTCCGATCCTCAAGAAAGAACCACAGCCAAGTCAGGAAGTTCTGTCCGACCGAGCCGCCCGCATTGACGTCCGCCAAGTCGGGGGAAAAGTTCAGCAGCGGCAGGGTCTCGGGGTTCACGTCCAGCAACGCCTTGGCGACCGTGTCTGGCGTCAAGGGAACCGGCTCGAACCCGACCGTCTGACAAAAGAGCCCCAGGAACAGGTCGAGCTGCTTCGGCGACGTCGTGCCCACATACAGGCGGCTGTCGTTGGAGTCTACGACAAACGGGGTGCCCGAAAGCTGCGGCGGCATCTGCGGCAACAGCCGTTCGGTGATCTCCTGCTTGATGCGTTTCTTCTCCTTGCGGTTCACCGGCGCGCCCTGCGCCTCTTCCGTCGTGAGTTCCGCCATACGGCACTCGGCGCGCAACAGGGCGTTGGGGATCTTACGCTCCGCCTGCCGCAGGCAAAGGTGCAGGTACCCGCCCATGTACGCCGTCTGCTCGTCAATGCGCCGCTCGAGCAGGTGCCGGCCCGAAACCCACCCCCAAAGCGGCTCATCCTTGACCTGTTCCAGCGGCACCGCCGCCTTGCGCGCAAACCGCTCCAACGCGTCGTCCGGCATGGGCCCGGGCAGGTGGCAGACTCGGAAGGAAACCGTTCCTCGTTCGAATGGCATGAAAGCTCCGTGCTAAGTTGTATAGATACCGTTAGCTTACTTGTCGTCGCAAGCTAGATAGTATACCTGTCAAGACATGCCTTTCCACACATGGGACTGTCGAATCAGGGCTGTTTCAAGATTCGTGACCGTCACGTGCGGCGAGTCCCCCCGGCGTGTCCCCACGCCGGGGGGGGGGCGGCCTGAGGACAGGCCGCCCCTACTTGGTGTGCGCAGAGGCGTGGCCTTCCGAGACGCGGGGCCGGATCTTGAAACAGCCCTGCTGTCGAATCCCCGTAATGCGTCAGCCCGTCCGAATCGGCTTGTTTTCTGCCGAGGGCGAGCTATAATTTGCAGAGTACGCCGGACTGCCCGGTGGTGTAATGGTAGCACAACTGACTCTGGATCAGTTTGTCTTGGTTCAAGTCCAGGCCGGGCAGCCATTCGACGCGCCCTCGGCAAGGCCGTGGGGTTGCTCAGGGCCTTTGGCCGCGGGGCAAGGCAAGCGTCGCAAGCCCCCGAGCCAACCCGAACCGCTCTCCTGTTCCGCAACCGGCAACCGCCTGCCCATGGTTTGGCGCGGTCCAGTCGGGTTGAAACCCGCGCTCCCGAGTGTAAAGTAAGCGTTTCGTCGTTCCATTCTTGCCTCAAGCGGCCGTGTCAAGGCTCAGCTTGAGTCCGGCGGCTTAATGTGCCGCGGACGTAAACCCGTGCAGGCAACACCAAACGTGAACGCGGAACGGCAGAACACCTAGGAGAGAAGCTACTGTGAAACGCGGACCCAAACACAAGCTGTGCCGCCGGGTTGGGAGCTGCATCTGGGGCAGCCCGAAATGTCCGAGCAACAAGCGCCCGTACGCTCCCGGACCGCATGGGAACCAGCGGCGCCGGACCAAGCTCTCCACCTACGGAATCCTCATGATGGAGAAGCAGAAACTGCGCGCTTTGTATGATCTGAACGAGCAGGAGCTCGTGTTCGCCTACCGCAAGGCCAAGGCCGGTACCGGGTCGACTGGCGAGAAACTGCTCCGCAACCTTGAGATGCGCCTGTCCAGCATCGTGTATCGCAGCGGCTTGGCCCCCACGGTCTTCGCCGCCAAGCAGGCGATTTCACACCGGCATATCCTGATCGACGGCAAGGTTGTCAACCGCTGCTCCTGCCGGGTCAAGCCCGGGCAGGTGGTTTCGGTCAATGCGCAACGTTCTCCGGCGATTGCGAACATCGCACAGAAGACGGATATCGTGGCCCCGCCCTACCTGGAACTCGAGAAGGAAAACTGCAAGGTGACGGTGGCACGCGAGCCTCTGACAGAGGAAATCCCCGCCAATATCGAGATCATGCGCGTGGTCGAATTCTACGCTCGCTAAGTCGACGGCGCGATTGCCGAACACGACTTTCAGGAGGCCGTCGATAGCGACGGCCTCTTTTCATTTAGCGACCTTGGCCATCTACCGCCCAACCGTGCACCCACGACTGACGCATTACGTTATTCCTGTGAGCGCTCTGGCGCGGACGCGGAACCCGGGCTAAACTACCGAGGTGTTTTCGGTGGCAACCCCGTCGGGCGGAGCCCGCACACACATCCCCGGGCGACCCGGCTGAACGGCAAACATGAGGATACGTCAGAGGTGAAAAAGTCTATCGATTGGAGCAAGCTCGGGTTCGAGTACATGGACACCGATTGCCACGTCCGCTACCTCTGGCGCGACGGCAAATGGAACGACGGCGAACAGGTTGCCGATCCGCATTGTAATCTGCACATCGCCGCAACCGTCCTGCACTACGGTCAGACCGCCTTTGAAGGGCTGAAGGCCTTCCGTTGCAAAGACGGCAAAGTGCGTGTGTTCCGGGCGGACGCCAACGCCCGGCGCATGGCGACCACCGCCCGGCGCATCTGCATGCCCGAGGTGCCCGAAGCCATGTTCCTCGACGCCGTCAAGCGCGCCATCCGGGCCAACATCGACTACGTCCCGCCCTACGGCACAGGCGGATCGCTGTACGTGCGACCGCTGCTGTTCGGATCCGGACCGCAGATCGGGGTGAACCCCGCCAAGGAGTACACCTTCATCGTCATGGTGGTGCCGGTGGGCGCCTACTACAAAGGCGGCATGAAACCCGTCCGTGCCGTGGTTCTGGACGACTACGACCGCGCCGCGCCGCTCGGCGTCGGGCACATCAAGGTGGCGGGCAACTACGCGGCCAGCCTGGAACCGCACCGCGTCGCGCACGACAGGGGTTTCGCAGTCGAGCTGTACCTTGATGCCAAGGAGCACCGGTACGTCGAGGAATTCGGCACGTCGAACTTCGTGGGCATCAGCAAGGCTGGGCATTACGTCACCGCGGAGTCCCAGTCCATTCTGCCGAGCATCACGAACATGAGCCTGCAGCAACTGGCGCGGGACTTAGGCATGCCGGTCGAAGTGCGGCGTGTCGCCTTCGACGAGTTGGCGGATTTCGCCGAGATCGGGGCGTGCGGCACGGCGGTGGTGATCACGCCGGTCAACGAGATCGTCCGCGGCGACCTGACGATCCGCGTCGGCCCGCGCGACGGCTGCGGCCCGGTCCTCGAGAAGCTCTGCAAACAGGTCAAGGCCATCCAGGACGGCGAGACGCCGGATACCCACGCCTGGACCATGGAAGTCTGAGCCGCTCCTGCGGCCGCCGCGAGGCGCCTTCATACGTCCTTCGTATCGCTGACTGGCATCCAGGGGAGATTGTGCAAATGAAGAAACTCAGAGTCGGGGTCATCGGTGTTGGGTCGGTGGTGCGCGAGATCTACCAGCACCTGTATTTCCACAGCGACTTCACCGACATGCTGGACATCGCCGCGGTCGCCGACCCCAACGATCAGTTCCGCACGTGGTTCTGCGACACGTTCAAGGTCCCGCAGAACCGCCGCTTCACCAGCCACAAGGAAATGCTCGAGAAGGTTGAGCTCGATGCGGCCCAGGTCAACACGCCGGATCACATTCACGCCGGGCCCACCATCGATTGCCTGAACGCCGGGCTCGACGTCGTCGTACCCAAGCCGACGGCGGCCAAGCTCAAGGATGCGCATGCCATGATTGAGACGGCCCGGAAGACCGGCCGCCTCCTCGGTATCGACTTCCACAAGCGCGAAGACCCGCGCATCAAGGAAGCCGAGGCGCGGTACCAGAGCGGCCGCTACGGGCAATTCCAGGTCGGCGTGTGGTACATGGTCGATAAACTGATGGTGGCCGACCCGAACCACAAGCCGATGTTCTTCGCCTCACCGGACTTTGCCGAGCGCAACACGCCGATCTCGTTCCTGACCGTGCATATGGCCGATGCACTGATCAAGGTCGTGAACCTGACCCCGATCGAGGTCAAGGCGGTCGGATACGCCCACGCCCTGCCCGCGCTGCAGCCACGGCCGGTCATCAAAGGCTACGACTTGGTCGACACCGAAGTGCGCTTCGCCAACGGCGCGCACGCCCATATCATCACCGGCTGGCACCTGCCCAACACCGCGCACGCGACCACCGTGCAGTCCAGCCGTATGATCTGCGCCAAGGGCCTGTTCGACCTGGGCCTCGACAACCCAGGGTTTTACGAGATCCACCCGGACGGCATCTTCCAGGTCAACCCGCTGTTCCGCAACTTCGAGAAGGACGGCACGGTCACCGGTTACGGCATCACCAGCCCGGGACGTCTGTACCAGAAGTTCCTCGCCTACCGCAATGGCAAGCTCGACGCAAAGACCCAGGAACGCATGATGACGCCAGGCGAACTCGGCTTCTACACCACTCTCGTCCTGGAAGGCGCCGAGACCAGCCTGCAACAGGGCGAGAAGGTCGCCGATGGCGTCACCGTGGGCAAGGCCATGGACCTGCGCAAGCTCGCCGCCGACCAGCTCGGCAAGAAGGTCGCCGCCGCCTACGGGCTGTAGGCCCAATCAACGAGCCGAGGTGACAACAAGTCTCGCGGCCGGATGCGACGCCGCCGTGCGTGGCGCAGCGGCAGCGGCACACGGAGAACCGATTATTCATGCTGCTTGAGACCACTTCCTACGCCCGCGCCGGCCTGATCGGAAACCCTTCCGACGGCTACTACGGCAAGACGATTGCCTTCACCATGCAGGAGTTCGGGGCCACGGTCACGATGTACGAGAGCCCCGAGATCCAGTTTGTCCCCGCCGATGTGGACGATGCCGTGTTCCCGGATATGGACGCCATGCTGCAGGAGTTGCGCCTGTTCGGCTACTACGGCGGCATCCGCCTGCTCAAAGCCACGACCAAGGTGTTCGTCGAGTACTGCCGCGAACACGGCATTCACCTGCCGAAGCGCAACTTCAGCGTACGCTACCGCTCGGACATCCCGCGCCTGGTCGGGCTGGGCGGCTCGAGCGCCATCTGCACCGCCATGTTCAAGAGCCTGCTCCGGTTTTACGAGGTGCACATTCCGCGCGAAACCGTCGCCACGCTCTGCTGGCAGGCCGAGAACCACGAACTCGGCATCACCTGCGGCTTCCAGGACCGCGTGGCACAGATGTACGACGGTGTGGTGTTCATGGACTTCAACCAGCCGTTGATCGAGTCGCGCGGCTACGGCGAGTATGTCCGTATTCCGGCGGACCGGCTGCCGCCGCTCTACATCGCCTACGACCCGCTGCGCGCCGAGATCTCGGGCGTCTACCACCGCCGGCTCCGCGTCCTGTTCGAGGAGCACAACCGGAAGATCCTGGCCGCCATGACCGAGTTTGCGGACCTCGCACAGCGCTCCTACGAAACCCTGATGGCCGGCGACCTGGCCACGCTGCCGGCGCTCATCAACGCGAACTTCGACCTGCGCAACCGCGTCTTCCACGTCGCCCCGGAGAACTACCGCATGGTCATGCAGGCGCGCAGCACCGGCGCCTCGGCCAAGTTCGCGGGCTCCGGCGGCGCCATCATCGGCACCTACGAGGACGACGTCATGTACCGCCGCCTCGTGGACGTCATGGCGACCATCAACTGCAGAGTACTCCGCCCCACCGTCGTCCCGCCTGCGGAGGAGGTGGCGTGAGGTGAGCGCCCTCCGCATCCGCAAGGCTGTCATTCCCGCCGCCGGCTACGGCACGCGGTTTCTGCCCGCCGCCAAAGCTGTGCCCAAGGAAATGATGTGTGTTGCCGACCGGCCGGTCATCCAGTGGATCGTGGAAGAAGCACTCACCGCCGGCGTTGACGAGGTCGTCATCGTCACCAGCCCGCGAAAGGATGCCATCACGGCCCATTTCCGGCCGGACACGGCGCTGAACGCCGCCCTCCGGGCCGCCGGCAGGACCGAGGCGCTGAGCGAACTCGAACGCCTTGACCGCATCGGGGACCGGGTGCGGTTCGTCATGCAGACGGAGCAGAAGGGGCTGGGTCACGCCGTGCTGTGCGCTGCCGGCGCCGTCGGAGAAGAGCCGTTCCTGGTCCTGCTCGGCGATGCCCTGGTGTGCGGCGAACGCCCCGCGGCCGTGCAGCTTGTGGACGCCTACACCGAGCGCGATGGAGGTTGCGTGATCGGCCTGGAACAGGTGCCCATGGAAAGGGTGAGCCGCTACGGTGTCGTGGCCGGCACGCGCCTGTCGGACCGCCTGTACCAGTTGTCAGACCTGGTCGAGAAGCCCACCGCCGCCGAAGCCCCGAGCGACCTGGCCATCGCCGGGCGCTACATCCTCACCCCCGAGGTGTTCGCCGCCCTGCGCCAGACCACCCCGGGCCGCGGCGGCGAAATCCAGTTGACCGACGCCATCCGCGCCGTCCTGCCGCACACGCCCGTCTACGGCCTGCGCTACACCGGACGCCGCTACGACATCGGCAACCCGGTCGGCTACCTCGAAGCCGCCCAGGCCTTCGCCCAGCGCGATCCCCGGTTCCAAGGCCGGCTTCCGCCCCCCCCACGCACACGCTCTCTTCGCTGATGAGACCATCCCCACGCGCGTGGGGAAGAGGGCGTGGGCGCAGGCGTCCGGGCGTGCATGTTTGGACCATCCCCACGCGCGTGGGGAAGAGGTCCCGGCCGATAACTTCGCGCTGCTCGGGTACGGACCATCCCCACGCGCGTGGGGAAGAGCTGCCGGTCTTGTCGCGCTTGCAGACGCAGTAGGGACCATCCCCACGCGCGTGGGGAAGAGTGGGCCGTGCGGCTCGGTGGCAACGGCGTGTCGGGACCATCCCCACGCGCGTGGGGAAGAGACCGCCGCAACCAGTCGCTGCTCGCGTGGATGAGGACCATCCCCACGCGCGTGGGGAAGAGTAGCGGTCACCCGGCGAGAGGTGCTCCACCACAGGACCATCCCCACGCGCGTGGGGAAGAGTACATGCTCTCCCGCCGGCGCGCCGGGAATGCCGGACCATCCCCACGCGCGTGGGGAAGAGAACAACCGGCAGTGGCCGGGGGCGACTGCACCCACTATATGCAGGGGTATACGGTTGTCAAAGAGCCAGACTTCCCCAAGGAGTCTGGAGGTGGTTTGGGCAAAGCCGGGACGGCGGTACGGGCAGCTGCAAGGGGTAGCCGTCCATGGCCCATCTCCAGGCCTTCCAGGCCAGCGGTTCGAGCGTCAGGACATCGGATGCGTTGTACCGCAGGAGCAGGCGCAATGCTTCAGCATCGCCCTGCTCCACGTAATGCTGCCACAGCAGGACGGCGTCGTTGCCGTCGAGGCCCCCCGTAGTGCGGCCGGCAATACCCAGCCGGCGTTCGATGGCCTTCAGTCCGCCGTAGTGGCCCCAGGCGTGCAGGACGGGGCAGAGGTCCAGGTGTGGGACGCCGAACTCCTGGCCGAACTCGCGTTGCAGGATGGGCATATCGAAGCGCTTCCCGTTGTACGTGACCAGCAGCCGCAGTCCCTCGATGGCGGCCGGCAGCCGGTCGAGGTTTTGCCCGCGCACGAAGACGCGCACGCCGTCTTGGGAAAACAGAGCCACGGTGGTCACTCGCGCGCCCTCGTACAGCCCATCGGTCTCGATGTCCAGATATCCGGTCTCCGCCGCGAAGTCGCCGAGGACTCGTGGTCGTTCGGCCACGGGCAGGCGAGTCAGGAAGTGCCCGGCGTCCCGCGCGAGCAGGGCCTGGCGTGTCACCGCAACCTGCTCCCGCAGGCTCGCGGTCTTGGCGGGTGAGAGGATGCCTGACGGGACGCCACGCTCCACGTCGTCCCACCCAAGGATGCCATGGCGCCACAGGTGCCGTTCACCGTCACGCTTCACGCCACGGAAATGACAGAACGAACGCGTCAGCACGGCAATGTCCTCAGAATGGCGGATCCTCCTCGTCGGCAGCATCCGCACCATCGGCCTGCCCGGCGGGATCTTCCGCACTCCCGTCCCAGGTTTCGGCGATCAACTGCAGGCCCTCGAACTCAACGATGCGCCGGTCGGTTTCGCCCCAGCTCTGCATTTCAAAGCCCTGGCAGTTCTTGCTGGTGGCGATCATGAGCAAGCCCATATCCGGTGCGTTACGGCGAATGTACTCGAGGGTCTTGTCGCGGGTGCGCCGGTTCACGGTCCCAACGAAGACATTCGGTTTGGGTTCGACGAACCAGCGTTTGAGCAGGCCGCGGATGGCGGGCGGCGTATCATTGGCGACGAGCACGGTCATGCGAACAACTCCTCGATGTCGCGAGGCATCCGCTGCAGGAGTTTCGTCTCCTCGATGCGCAGTTTCAGCAACCGCATCGTGTCGGCGCCGGCGTTCTTCGGGTTCAGGCTCACGGCATGGAACGCGGCCGGCAAGCTGGTCTCGGGTTTGTACATATCGGCCACGTCGAGCACAAAGGAGCGTGCCGCGGCCGCGTGGATGAAGCCAAGTTCCGGCAGATATCCCAGTGCGCAGACCACGGCGGTGCAAAGCGAGTAGAGGGCGGCGTTGGCCGCGGAAACCGCACGGTTGATCTCGTCGGCCACGTCCCAGTTGTTGGGGTTGTAGTTACGGCCCATCCAGGTCACGCCGTACTCCGCACCCAGGCGCTGGTAAAGAATTCGAACACGCCTCCCTTCGAGGAGCCGCAGGTCCTCGATGTGCGTCTGGCTCACGTCGCAATCGGGAAAACGCTTTCCGAACATGCGCCGTGCGATCTCCGCACGACGTTTGGGGTTCGCGTACGCCTCGGCGTGACGGCGGGCGCGCTCGTTGTCGTGTGTCGGCGTGGCGCCAAAGGCGTAGAAATGCATGCCTTCCTCGCCGATCCAGCAGACGGGCGTGTTCGACACGGCGCAGGCACGGATGGCGGCATGCGTCACCGTCGTGCCCGGGCCGAGCATGAGCGCGCTGACGGTTGCCACGGGGATACGCAGCACGGTGCGGTCGGCGCCGATCCATTTCACGCTTGAATCGTCGACCTCGAGCCGGCCGTGCTCGAGGTACAACGGTGTCCAGCGCTCGGAAACCGGTGTCAACGTCTCCAATGGCGGTTTCTCGAAGACGGGCATAACTTCAACGCCTCCTTGTCTCCAGTCCGGGACCGCGCAGACGCTACGCCGTGACGCGCCGTTCACCGGGCGGCACGACGGGCGGCGTCTGGCAGATCCGGCGCGGTTTGAATTCGCGGGTCGCGAACGAGACGGGCGCGTCCATGAGCGTATCCGTGCCTTCGTCAAAGCTCGGCGCCTCGGTCACGACGGCAAACTCCGCCAGGTCGCGGCTGGCCAAGTCGAGGGTTGCCATGGCCTCGTCGAAGGTCGCCGCCAGCTTGCGAAACACCGGTGCGGCGGGGATGCAGCACTTGCGTCCGAACCAAATGCCCCAGTGCGGATTCCGCAGTGCGTCGGCAACCGGTTCGAGTACGGCGCGCGGCCCTTCCATGATCGCGCCGAACCGCGCATCGAGGAGGTATTGGCGGTGACTGAGCACCGCGTCCTTCTTGATCTTGTTCTCCGCATTGCGCGTGCCCTCGACGGTGTGATAGTCATCAAGCCGCCGGATCGGCAGCGGTTCACGGGCCCCGTCCGGCCGGCGCGGAATGGCCAGGACGGTCAGGCGCGCGCCGTCGAGGCGCGCCAACCACTCGCTCTCGACGCTTGAGCCTTTGGCGGCGCCGAGCGCGGCACAGATCATGCCGAGAATACCGCTGCGCGTCGGATGCAGCGCGGTGGTGCGGCGCTGGAACCGGCTCGAATGCCCGAAGCTCATCAGCGGCGCGTCAAGCATCAGTGCGAGGTAGACGTGTTCAGTCGACATGGGCAACGATCCTCGTGCAGAACTCGTTCAGACTCACATCGGGAATGGCGATCTCCTCGGCCGTCGCGACATCCCAGGTCTTCTTCATTGCCACGTGATGGGCTTTCATGGCCTCCGTGGCCTTGACCGCAAGCCCGTCCTTCGACCACACGGGTTTCTCGAAGGCATTGACCAACTGGATCGGCTGCCCGTGGTTCTTAACGATGCCCAGCACGTAGACGGGCAGGGTGTTGGCGTTCATCGAGTTCCGGCGCGCGCCGGGCACTGCGAGCAGCGTGGCGCGGACAAACGCGTTGACAACGGCCTTGCGCTCGTCAGGCGAGAGCGCGGCCAGGTGGTCCTTGTCCGCGAGCAGATCCAGGTTCAGCGCCGCGTAGCGGTAGTAGCAGGCGGAGGTGAACTCGAGCGTGCCGGTCATGCCGGCGCCGGCATCATCGGCGTCCTTCGGCTTGAGGTCATCGACCGCGGAGAAGAAGTCCACGTCATTCTCCGCCTTGTGCGTCGAGAGGGCGTGACTGAACATGCCGGCCCCCTCGACCGTGAGTGTGTGGTCGCTGGCGACCATGCGGCCAAAGATGGCGACGTCGGCAGCGTCCTTGAGTTGGACGGCTTTCGTCGCCTCCTTGCATGCCTTCTTGACCATGTCGGCCAAGGCAGTTCCGCCATCTTTCTTCTTTCCCTTCCGTCCCTTGCCCTCTTCGGCAGCCGGCGGCGCGTCCGGCGGCGCGGAAGCGAGCCCGGCAGCCACCTTGGCCGCTATCTCCTCGATCTCCGCGGGTGACAGGAACATCAGCGTCTTGACTTGGAGCGCACCGTCCTTTTCCTTCTCTGCATCGTACGTGGCCAGGTACTCACCGATCGCCTTGGCCGCCTCCAGCGCCCTGCCTTCCTCCACGCCCCGATTCTTCATCGCGTCGGCCAGCGGCCGGATGATCAAGCGGCTGCGGTTGGCCGCGAAATGCGCGGGGGCCAGGTCGTGCGCCATCTCGCGCACGGCGCGCTTGAGGCACTGGCTCGAAATGCGCGCCCGGGTGCAGCCGCCGAAGATGGCGGTCTTTGGCGCACCGACGTCGTCGCGGTTCAGACACGACACGGGGAACGATTGGAGGATGTGGAGTTCGATCAGTTTCATGGGACGTCCTTTCTGCGTTGGTCCTCTATCTATGGCGAGACGAAACGATTGTGGAGTGAACTCATCCTACGGCCCAGTCCCCTGCCCCGCACCGGTCGGCACGTGCATGTACCGCGCGAGCTTCTCGCGCAAGGCTTCGCGCAGGCGCGGCTTCTCGTCGGCATGCAGCGACACCAGGCGCTTGCCCGCCTGCTGGTAAAGCTTCTTCTTCTTCTCGAGCATGCCGATCCGGTAGTCGAGGTTCTCTTCCATACCCCAATACTCAATGTACAGGTCGAACTCGGGCAGGTAGAAGTCGGGGCGGATGGCGTAACCCTTGATGATGCGGAACCGATTGTCGTAGCGGAACATCAGCCCCAACGCCGCCAGTTCCTCGGCAATGATGCGTTCGCCCTCGGACTGCACTACGGTGCCGTTCGCTGCCTGCACCGTTTTGTTCAGTTCGACCTGCGTCTCCCAGTTGCGGCGATCGAGGAACACCGTGTCGAAGCACACGTCGCAGTAGGTGCGCTGGAAGGCCTTCTGCGACCGCGCGTATTCGTCCGGGGCCACCGATTGGCCACACTTGCGGCAGACGTGGACCGCCTGCTGCTCGGCGATGCGCAACGCTTCGCGGATCGTTTTGCCGGCCGTCACCACGCTGCGCTTCACGTAGTCTTTCTCGGTCGGGTTCCGGTACATGTCGCGCAGGTCGGGCAGCGCGTTCTCCGCCGCCACGCCGAACGCCCCGAGCGCCTTGGCCGCGTACTGGCGTACCTGTGGGTGTTCATCTCCCAACAGTGGACGCAGCAAGTCGACTGACGCTGCGGAGTCCACGATCCCCGCGAGTTTGCCCAGCGCGGAGGCCGCCAGCCGCCGGACCAGCGGCGACGCGGACCGGGTCATCTCAGCCAGTTCGGGGAAGGTATCCGCGTTGGCACTCTCGCCGAGCGCCTTGGCTCGGGCTGCGAGTTTCCGTTCGTTGGCGATATCCATACACGCGACTCCGAGCGATGTGACGGTGAAACTTGTTGCGCGTCCGGGTGCCGGACGTTTCACTGCGTTTCGTCCGCTACCGGCGCAAGAGCGAGCAGACCGAACCCGAACGCCTTGGCCGAACCTATACCGCGGGCCAGGGCCACCGCGAATTCCGCACGATCGGTCACTGTCAGCATGCCGTCGAACTCGACCGCGTGGTGGAACCCGGACGTGCCGCGTTTCTCGATACGAAACCACTCGCGCCCCTCCTGCATGATCCGCAGCGTCTCCGCATCGACCGCGAAGCCGCCGGAGGCGGCCTTGCGGTCGAGCCATGCGCGCAGTTCGTCGTCCGTGCGCAGGGGTAGGCGCTTGCGGGTAGCGCTGTCGCGTCTGGTCGGATTGGCGCGGAGTTGGAACCGGTACCGGCGATGCGCGAAGAACGCCGGGACGATCTCGCGTGTCTGCCAGGCGTCGGGCCGGTCCGTCGGCCACGCGTCGGGACACTGGGGCGGGCGTGGAGAGAGGATAAGCAAGCGGAAGTCGCGGTCTCGCTCACGCCGGTCGAGACGCGTGAGGAAGTCGCGGGGCGCGCCGTCGCGCTGGGGAAAGGCGCTCCAGACGAGTTGGTGCCAAGCGTAGCCGTCGTGGAGCTTCAGCCGCGCCGCGGTCTCGAAGTCGATGAGGGCTTGGGTGAGGTAGCTCATGATGCGACCTCCGCGGCGACCGCGCCCTGAGGCGCGGACTCGCACGTCGGCGCCGCGCCGTCGCTGTCGAGCAGGCCGGCGGCAAGCGCCGCTTCGTCCTCCGGCGCGCCCCAGAACGACTTGGCCCAGCGCAGCTTCGCGTCGTCGCTCCAGCAGAGCAGGTCCGAGAGCAGCCGCGCGTAGTTGACCGGCACACCCTTGGCCTGTGCGGCACGCACCACGGGCGCGACACGTTCAGCGATCTCGTCGCGGTCGCAGGTCAGCAACCGGCGAAAGCGACCGTCAAAGGAGTTGTGCTCGCCGCTGAGCTTTCTCAACGCGTCGCCCAGATCCGCCGAGTCCGAGGCGTGGCTGTCCGCGTCGGCGGCCCACAGCGCCGCCACGGTTTCGAAGGCGGGATTGCCGATGGCGCCGTGGAAGCCGCCGAGCAACGGCCAGGCGCGATACCGGCGCGTCTCGCTCAGCGCGGCGCGCAGGTTGGCCAGCGCGCCACGGTCGCCCCTATAGCGCTGCTGCAGGAAGGCGATGAAGCGCGTGGCATTCTCAAGGGGCGGGCGGGCTTGAGACATGGTTTATCCCTCCAAGTTTATTGGTCGGTATCGGTATCGGCCTTGGTGTCAGTGTTGGCATCGGCCTCAGCGTGACTTGCGGACTTCGCAAACAGTGCGCGCAAACCCAGCGCGTGGGCCTTCATCTGGCGCGGGGTCTGGTGCGGGCAGGCCAGGTCATAGGCGGCGCGCACGGCACGAAAGATGCCCTGCCCCCACTCGGTCGTGCCCCAGGTCGGATGCGCCAGGTCCGGCCCGAGCAGGGCGGGGTTCTCGACGATGACCAAAAGGTCGGAGACGTGCTGCTCCACGGCGGTCCAATAGTGCGTGGTGGCCTTCTGCTTGACGAGGTTTCCGCGCTTCCGAAACTCGAACCGGTCCAAGTCGTCTTTGTACTCGCGGTGATAGGCGGAGACCGCCCTGCGAAGACGCGATGCCCCTTGTTCGGCTTGCTGAATCCCGTTTTGGTAGAGCCGTTGACCAACATCCGCGAAGATCGGAGCCGGGAGGTGGAACACCGACTCGATAGTGTCAAGGAGCTTGGACTTGTTCGCCGCCAACGCCCCAACCCAGATGTCACATCCCCGCTCCACCGCGTCTCCGTTCGCCAGGGTCCACGGCCCGCCCAGACCGTCCTTGGCGAACGTCGAGAGCGTGGCAATGGAGTGAAGCTCACGCCAAATGCTCTTCTCAAGGGACCCGCTAACGAGGACGCGTTCTGGAACGCCGTCGCGGTCACGAACCACGACCGTGGCGGCCGGTTCGCGCCAGTCGGGACTGTAAGTCAGGGCATTGCCCATCACCATGCGCGTCCCGCCGGATTCCAGACACACGGCGCGCGCCAGCGGCACGAGGCGGCCAAGGTACGTTGCACAGGCATTCTGAACGGCGCTCGCATCGTCGATGCTCACGGGGGGACGCACCCACACGGGCAATCCCCAAACAACGCCGGCCCGCGCCAGTTGTTCCTTGTGGAGAAGGTTGCCATGCACAGTCTCCTGCAGGTCTCCGCCCTTGCGATAGGTGTGAACCATCGACTTGACGATGCAAGGGGCGTGATTGCTGCTGCGCCCCATGGCGTTGCCCGCCCACGCCACGTTGCCGATCAGGCCACCCGGCGAAAAACTCTGAAACGTGAGCAAGGTCAGGGCGATGCGATCCGGCCCGAACGCTCGGGTCCCACCCGCCGCGTTGTCGAACAGGGTCGGCATATTGCCTGCCGCCAAATCGAGGTCAAGCTTGGCTACATCGCCCCCTTGGTCGTCACCCCTTGCGCTGATGGATCTGACGTCCGTCACCTGCAGGAACCTCTGTCCGTCACCGAACAGTTCGAAGGCATGGCGCCATTGACCGAGGTAGTCGGCGGCGACTTGGGGTAGTCGTTCGTGGCAGGTTTGCCATTCGGCGTGGTCTTTCGGGCCGTCGAGTGCGGCCTGGGCCACGCAGATGAGCAGGCGCATCAGGGCGATGCGTTCGTGCGGGCGCACGGCGAGGTCGCGGATCTCGTGGCCGCGCAGGAACGCGTCGCGCAGGCTCACTTTGTCAGGCGCGCCGCTCTCCCAGATGATGGGAATCCAGGGATCAGTCGTAAGATTCATCGTCGTCCTCCTCTTCGCGCAAGCGTCCCGCCGGACGATCGAAACGCGGTTTGGGACGGATCACCACGCCAACGTTGGGTCGGTACTCCAGCCCCGTATCTTCGCCACCCGGGATGGTCAGCAGCTTGCCGTCCTGGACCTTGACGGGCACCGCCAGCTCCGTCACGTACTCGCGCAGCCAGGCCGGAGCGGCGTCGAGGAACGGCTTGACGGTCCAGAGCGGCACACGGACCAGGTTGCGATGAATGGCCTTGGCGGCGGCAAACGAGAACTTGCCGGTACGGACGTCGCACGTCTCGCCGCTGAGCAGTTCGAACCGCGCCCCATTCTTGCCGTCCCACGCGAGCAGCCGCGGCAGGGGCAGGACCATCCCGCTGGGGCGGTCGCCCCAGCGGGTCTGGACGCCTTCCTCGTCGTCGAGTGCCGGGTTAGCCCACATGGCGGTGGCATTGATGGCCGCACTCGCCAGCTTCTTCTTGCGCTCTTCCATGGCCTCACGCAGTTCGCACCAAGCCACCGGCTCGTCCGGCAGCTCGGCATAGGTGGCTTCGAGCAGAGGCCGAATATCTCCCGGCAAAGTCACCACCGTACGCTCGCGCCACAGGTCGAACGTGCGCACGAGGACGTAGGGCGCGTAGACCTTGGCGCTCTTGCCGAACGCAGCCTTGATCTCCGTGATCCCAGCCGTGCGGAGTTCGCACGCGGCCAACGCGGGCGCCGAGATCCAGATCTCGGGCGCTGCGCACTCAGCAGGGCGCGTTCGTTCGTGCCGCCAGAGCCGGCCAAGGCGTTGGAGCAGCATGTCGGTGGGCGCCACATCCGTAATGAGCAGGTCGGCATCGATGTCCACACTCTGTTCGGCGACCTGGGTCGACACCAGAACGCAACCGCGTGCCGGACGTCGGGCGCCGTCACGCCCGAGCCGCTCCATCCAGTCGTCTTCGAGTTGGTCGCGGCGGAACTGCGGGAACCGCGCGTGCAACAGTCCGAGTTCGGGCCCGTCGCACCGGTTCAGCGCACACAGAGTCCGGTAGGTTGCCTGGGCGTCGTCGACCGTGTTCCGGATCCAGAGCACACACGCCCCACGTTCGGCGCGGGCGAGACAGGCATCCGCGAGTTCGGACTCGGGGCGCATGCTGACATTGATGCGCTTGGGCGGAGGCGCTGCCGGTGCGATCTGAAACGGACCGGCCGTGCCGTCCCCATCGCGTACGGCGGACAAGAGCGGGTATTCGGAGCAGGGCGGCTCGACGGTTGCGGAGTCCGCGAGCCCGAGCAGTTCGCGGCGACGCCGGGCCGTGAGCGTGGCGGAGAGGACGATGACCGTAGCCTGGAGTTCGCGCAGACGCCGGACCAGTTGGTCGATCAGCGTCCCGGTGTAGAGGTCGTAGGAATGGATCTCGTCCAGCACGACGACTTTGCCGGCCAAGCCGAACTGGCGCACGAAGAAGTGCTTGGCGGCTACGACCCCGAGTAAGGCCTGGTCCACCGTGCCGACGCCGAACGGCGCGAGGAGCGCGCGACGCGGCGACGCGAACCAATCGCGGCCGGCGTAGCGTGCCTCCCCCTGGCTCGCTTCGCCGTGCTCGATACCGTCGACCGCCGGTGCGTCGTCGAGCAACCAGGACGTGCCGTGGACAAGACGCACGGCACGCCCATGACCTCCCAACCGGTCGAGGAATGCGCTGACGCGCCGGTGAATGCGGTTGCTCGTCGTCCGCGTCGGCAACGCGAAGTACAGTCCGGTGGCCTGGCCGGTGCTGAGAAGGCGGTACGCGGCCGTGAGTGCCGCCTCGGTCTTGCCGCAGCCCATTGGGCCTTCGACGACGTACACACCCGGACGTATCGCGGCCCGCGCCATTGCCTGCTGCAGGGAATTCGGGGTCGGGGTGTCCGGGAACAGGTCGGCGAAAGCGAGGTCCGGCGGAACCGTCGGCGGCGCGGCAAAGCCGAGCCGAGCGAGTTGGGCCGTTACCCTGGTCGCAATCTCGTCGGACGCAAGGTCTTTGGACGGTGGGAAGGTGCGCTCGTCGGACGCGAGCCAATCGGCGACCGCGACAAGCCCGGCGACGAACCACAGCGGCCCACAGTCCGGCGTGGGCGGCGGTTCGTCGGGGAGCGGTCCGAAGTCGCGGAGCATTTCCTCCACAAGGCGCCGCCGCTGTGCGCCCCATGCATCGCCGCCGTCGCGCAAGGGCAGAAGCCGGTCCCCTTTCAGCCGGCCGTGGTGCGCGCCGACAATGGCAGCCCAATAGCGCAACGGTGAGTGGTCGCCGATAATGCCCTGCAGCGTTTTCTGGCTGACCTTGGCGTGGTCGGGTTCGACGCCGTGCCAGTGGACTGCCGTGTCCTCGAGCCCCTGCCGGCTCAGCCACTCCGCGCACTTGGCTTGGAACCCTGGGCAGACTTTCCCCACGTCATGCAGGGCTGCCAGGGAGATTGCGGCGTCCGCCCGCATGGCAGCGCGAAGCGATCCGGGCAACGATCCGACCAGCAGCCTGGCAATCGTGCCCGCTGTACGGCAGTGCTGCGAGACGGAGATGCCCGGCCTTCCGCCGGGCGTGGTCTTGGCCCAGCAGTCCTCGTGTCGCGGCGCGTCCGACGACTCCCGCCGCGCATCACCTCGTGTTCCCCTCGGCAAAGGCACCGGACAACTCCCCTATGCGGACGGCACACGCCGTCTGCCGCCAACCCATCATTCCGGGGTCCCCGACACCCGACCTCCACCCCCCCGGCCGTTGCACGGCGCGTCACCTGAACAAAGCGCCCCCCCACGCAATCGCCTCTGCCCGCCCCTCACCACTTGTCCTCCGCAGCGGCCGGAGCGTCGGGTTTTGCCGCGGGTTTTGCGTCCGGCTTGGCCTCGGGTTTGGCTTCGCCCTTCGCTTCGTCGACCGCGTCGAACTTGTAGTCCGAGTAGGTGACGGTCATCTTCTGCGGGAAGCCCTGTTGCTGGCCTTGCGGCCCTTGCGCCATGAAGGCTGTCTGGTCAATGGATGCCTGGCTTTGCAGCAGGACCAGGCCCTCGTGGCCGGGAACGATCATCGGCTTGTACTGCAGCGCCACCATGGCGCCTTTCTTGCCCTCGAAGCCGAAGCGCACCATGCTGACGACGTGTTTCTTGCGGTCGAACCGCACCCGCATGGCCTTGAGCTTCTGGGTGCCGCCATAGGCTTCATCGAGGTTGCGGACCTCGACGTCGAGCACTTCCGGCGTCTCCTTGGCCACGCCGAAATCCTTCTGCAGCAGCAACTCGATGGCCTTGCCGGGGAACTGGTAGGTCATCTCGGCAATGGCGCTGCTGAACGGCGAATTCGGGTTGGCCTGCATCTGCGCGGCAATCATCTCCTCCATGGCCGGCGCCATGTTCGCGAACTTCAACTGCACTGTGGCTTGGCCGCCTTTGAACGTCAGCAGGAAATGGTCCAGCGCGATGGGCATGGGCGAGTCCTTCGGCATCTGCGCCGCAAAGACATTGTTGATTTCCTGCGACTTCACTTTGACTTGGAAGTCCATCTCCAGGATGGGTTTGTAGGTGTCCAGGATCGCCTGAATCTCCTTCTTGACTTCCTCGGATGCGGGTTTGAGTGCCGCCGGGGCGGCCTTGGCCGGCGCCTGTGCCGTTGCCGTGTTCACCCACAGACCCAGTCCGGCCACCGCGCTCGCGAGCATCACCATCCTGGATTGCATGTTGTGCGTTCCTCTCATCATCGTTGACTACCCCGTTTGCCTGAACTCCCGTCCGCCGTCCGGAGCCCGCGAGGACGCGGGCGCTCCAAGGAACCGCTGCGGCCCTCGACAATCACCCCCCGAAATGCTTCCCGATGCGGGCGGCCATGGCCTCGGGCGCCAGGCCGTACTTCTCGATGAGGATCTTGTACGGCGCGGAGTCGCCGAAGTGGTCCAACCCGATTTTCAGGCCCTTGCTGCCCACGTACTTGTCCCAGCCGATCGTCGTACCAGCCTCGATGCTGACGCGGGCCGTGACAGCGGGCGGCAGCACGCTGTCGCGATAGGCCTGGTCCTGGCGGTCGAACAGCTCCCAGCTCGGCATGGACACGACGCGCACCTTGCGGCCGCCCTGGCGCAGGAGTTGCGCCGTCTGCTCCGCCGGCGTAACCTCCGAACCGGTGCCGATCAGCACCAGGTCGAACCCCGGGTCTTCGCTCAGCACGTAGGCGCCGCGCGCCAACTGGATATTCGCACACTGCTCGGGGGTGAAATTCTTCAAGTTCTGCCGGGTCAGGAACAGCACGACCGGGCCATTGCTCTTAAGGGCCACGGCCCAGGCGTGCGCCACCTCATGCGACTCGGCCGGACGGATGACCGTCATCCCGGGAATGGACCGGCACATGAGCAGGTGCTCGATCGGCTGGTGCGTCGGGCCGTCCTCGCCGACAAAAATCGAGTCGTGCGTGTAGACGAACACGACCCGGAGCTTCTGGATCGACGCCAGCCGCAGCGCCGGCTTCATGAAATCGGAGAAGACGGCGAACGTGGCCGTGAACGGCACCGCCGCGCCGTACAGCGCCAAGCCATTGGCGGACAGCCCCATAACCATTTCGCGCACGCCGTACCGGATGTTTCGCGCCGCGCGGTTCGCGGGCGAGAAATCCTGGTCGGCCGTCAGGTAGGTCACGGTCGACGGGTTCAGGTCGGCAGAACCGCCGGTCAGCGACGGCACCAGCGCCGCCACCTTCTGCATGATGGCCCCGTTCGATGCGCGACTGGCGACGTCCTTCTCCGGCACCGCCTTGAGCAGTTCCTCCAGGATGTTCGCCGGGACCGCCTTGCTCAGAAGCTGGTCCATCAGGACAGCTTTCTCGGGTTTCGCGGTGCGGAACGCGGCCAGTTTCCGGTCCCACTCCGCCGCCACCTTCTGCAGTTCCGCGATCCGGGCCGTGCACAACTGGCGCACGTCGGCGGGGACGTAGAACGACTCATTCTCGGGAAACCCGAAAGCCTTCTTGGCCCCGGCCAGTTCTTCCTTGCCGAGCGGCGCGCCATGCGATTTCTCGCTGCCCGCCTTCTTGGGGGCGCCGAATCCGATGGTCGTCTTACCGACGATCAGTTTCGGCTTGCCCTTGGCAGCAATGGCGTCCTTGACCGCGGCAGCGATCTGCGCCACATCCTGGCCGTTGACGCGCGTCACTTGCCAGCCGTACGCCTCGAAGCGCTTCCCCACGTCCTCGGAGAACGCCAACGCCGTCGAGCCATCGATGCTGATCGAGTTGTCGTCATAGAACACGATCAGGTTGTCCAGCTTCTGATGTCCGGCCAACGACCCCGCCTCGTGCGAGCCGCCTTCCATCATGTCGCCATCGCTGGCCAACACGAAGATGCGCTGGTCGAACAGGTCCTCGTTCTCCAAACGGGCGGCCATCTGTTTCGCGCCCATGGCCAGGCCCACGCTGGTGCACAACCCTGTACTCAGCGGCCCGGTGGTCACTTCGACCCCGGGCGTGTGGCCGTACTCCGGATGCCCCGGCGTCTTGCTCTGCCACTGCCGGAACTGCTTCAGATCGTCGAGCGTCACATCGTAGCCGAACAAATGCAGCAGCGAGTAGATGAGCATGGAGCCATGCCCGGCGGACAAAACGAACCGGTCGCGCCCCAGCCACTTCGGGTCAGCCGGATTGTGGCGCAGAAACTGGTACCAGAGCGTGAATGCGAAGTCCGCACAGCCCATGGGCATGCCCGGGTGCCCGGAATCGGCTTTCTCCACGCCGTCGGCGGCGAGCAGGCGAACGGTGTCTACGGCCTTGCGGTAGGTAGCGTCAACGGTCATGGATCTTGTCTCCTCAACTTGATATGGATATCGGTCCGTCCGATGGGCGGGTCGTCTCTGACGCCGCGGTCCGAGGGACGAGGGTCGAGGGAGGGATCCTCTGAACACCGAACGCTGAACACCCGTCCCCACACACTCACTCGCTCACATGCTCCCGCGTCCCCCCTCCCCATTCCTCAACTCCGGGCCGGCTTCGAGGTCTTCAGGAACGCCTCGACAAACCGATCCAGGTCCCCGTCGAGCACGGCATTCACATTGCTGGTCTCCACGTCGGTGCGCAGGTCCTTGACCAACTGGTAGGGTTGCAGCACATAGGAGCGGATCTGGCTGCCCCAGGCGTTCTCGGCTTGTTCACCGTGGTGCGCGGCGAGTTCCTTTTCGCGTTTCTGCTCCGCGAGTTCGTACAGTTTGGCGCGCAGCAGCTTCATGGCCTTGTGCCGATTCTTGTGCTGGGACCGCTCCGCCTGGCAGGCGACCACGATCCCCGTGGGCAGATGGGTGAGCCGTACCGCACTGGCGGTCTTGTTCACGTTCTGCCCACCGGCGCCGCTGCTGTGATAGGTGTCCACGCGCAGGTCGTTCTCGTTGATCTCGATCTCAATGTCGTCGGCAATTTCCGGCATGACGTCGACCGCCGCAAACGACGTGTGGCGCCGCTTGTTCGCGTCAAACGGCGAGATGCGCACCAACCGGTGTACCCCTCGCTCGCCTTTCACGTAGCCGTGGGCGAATTCACCGGTAACCGTCAAGGTCACGTTCCGGATACCGGCTTCGTCGCCCGGTTGGCAGTCTACCACCTCGTAACCGAATCCACGGCGATCGAACCAGTGCGTGTACATTCGGAACAGCATCTCGGCCCAGTCGCAGGACTCGGTCCCGCCCGCACCGGCATGGATGGAGAAAAACGCGTTGTTCCGGTCCATCTTCCCGGACAAGAAGCTGACCAGTTCGAGTCGGTCCAACGCCTTGGTGAGATCCGCGCTCGCCGTCACGGCTTCAGCGAGCAGGTCCGACTCCGGTCCGTCCATGGCCGCCAGTTCGACGGCCACCGCCAAGTCTTCGGCCTGCGCAGCAACCTTCCGGAACGGTTCCAGAACAGCCTTGAGGGCGCTGACGCCGGCGATGACCCCCTGGGCCTCCTCGCGCCGGTCCCAGAACGTGGGGCTGATCATCTTCTCTTCAAGAGACGTCAGATGGGCTTCCTTGTTGGGGACGTCAAAGAAACCCCCGCAGGTGTTCCAGCCGCTTCTTGGCGGCAACCCCTTGCTGCTGCAGTTCTTCCAAAGTCATGGTCGTACCTTTGAGCTTCGGCCCGGCCACGGGGCGCGTCGATCGGGTGCCTACGAAGGTGCAAACGCTCCACGTATGGGCCCGGAATCTGTTCCATATGTGGTCGCGTCCACGCGCCCCCGTCTCCCGGTTTCCGGGCAGAATCAACGCACCCCTTTGACGGCTGGCACGTGATATGAAACATCAAGGTACGAGAGCGTTTAGACCATACGACGTTTTTCCGGTTTTTCAAATCCCATGTACCCGTCGCAATTTGCCGTTGTTATGCTATCTTGACGCGCGTATTGCGTCGCCTTGCGAACCCCGCACGGAACCCGGCACAGCGTTGCAGGGGAACCCGGCAACGACAGCGGATCAGTTGTTGTCCGACGACGAGTCACTGTCGGCGGTACGACGTGTTGTGGGTATCACCGCCGTGAAGTCATGAGTCGACTCGCGGACCTATGGAGGAAATGATGAAACGGGTTCTGATCGCATGCACCTGGCTCGGTTCCCTCGCGCTGGGCGGAATCGCTCTGGCGGCCGGTTACACCGACGCAGTGGCCGCCATTGTCATCGACAAGATCATCACGGTCTTCGATCTGCACCAGGAGACCATGCCGGCGGAATTGCAGCTTCGGGAGAAGTATGAAGGCGAGGACCTGCAGAAACGGATCGTCGAACTGCGCAAGGCCGCGGCCCAGAAGCTTATCGAGGAGGAGTTGATCTACGCCGAGTTCAAGGAACTGGGCGGTCGTGTTCCGCGCGATCTGGTCCAGAAGCGGATCGACCGCGTCGTCGTGTCCCGTACCGGCGGCGACCGGCGCCAGTTCGAGAAGGCCCTCCTGTCACAAAATACCAACATGGCCGAATTCGAGGAGAAAGCCACCCGTAGCCTCGCCGTGGAACTCTTGCTGCAGGAAAAGGTGTTCCGTGCCGTTCACATCTCCCCGACCATGATTCAGGAGTATTACGAAAAGCACAAGTTCGAGTTTGGCACCAAGCCCGCGCTGCACCTGCAGATCATTCAACTGCGCAAGCAGGGACGCTACGCGGCCAACCTGGAGGAGACTGTGAAAACCGTCCAGGACCGCATCGCCCGGGGAATCGCGTTCGGCGACCTGGCACGGGAGTTCTCCGAAGACCCGACCGCGGAGAAGGAAGGCGACCTGGGGTGGCTGGCGTTGGATGAGATCAGTCCCCGGTTCGTCGAAGGCCTGAAGGACGTGAAACCGGGCAGCGTGTCGGCACCGCTCAGGAACGACGACGGCGCGGTCTTCCTCAACCTCGTCGCCCGCCAAGGCGGCACTGCCCAAGCACTGGACGACGCACTCCGGTCCCGAATCGAAGATATCCTGCGCCAGACAGAAGAGCGGTCCCGGTACAGGGCCTTCATCGAGGAACTGCAGAAGAAATACTACGTCCGCAAATTCTTTTAGGACACACTCGGCAGGGCGCTTCACCTGAGCCCTCACGTCTGCACGTTCCGTCCGGCCGTTGCGTTGCCGCCAAACGTGAGAGGGGGTTCCGTCCAATGATACAATTTGATCACGAGAAAACCGACGTCTACACCGCGGCCCTCGAGTACGCCGTTTGGGCCTTCAGCCTCGCGTCCCGCATCGGTGACGAACACCGCCATGCGCGCAGCCAGTTGCTGTTGGAGTCCCAGACCGTGCCGCGGTGCATCGCCGAAGCCAACGGCAGAACCAACCTGGCAGACCGCCAACGCTGCCTGGAGGACGCGCAGGCTTTTGCGTACGGCTGTGCCTCGATCCAGGACATTCTGCATCACTGCGGTGCCGTATCCGAACCCGAGAACCAGGAGGGCAAGCTGCAACTGCAGAATGTCGTGACCGCCCTCGCCAAGATGACCGAAGGCGGCGCACGTCCGGCCCGCAGAACCGATGTCCGGCACGGACGGCTCACGCTCCCTGGCCACGACCAGGAGGAGCACGACACCGTGTTCATGCCCGCCCCGAGCCACCCAGGCAAGCGCCAACCGCCCGGCGCGTAACCCCGCACGGAACGCCATGCAATCACTGGCGCCCCTGTTTGACACGCACCTGCACCTCGATCCCGACGACCATCCGCCGCCGTTGTTCGCCGCCGCCCGGGAGGCGGGCGTCGGCCTGTTCCTGGTCGCGGGCGGAACTCTGGCCACGGCCGAACAGGCACGGCGCCTGGCACAGCAGGAACCGGGAGTGTATGCCGCCTCCGGCCTGCATCCCCACGAGGCATCAACCCTTGGCGGCGACATCGAGCTGTTCCGCGCCCTGCTGCACCAACCCGGCGTCGTCGCCGTCGGTGAGATCGGCCTGGACTACCACTACGACCACTCGCCACGAGAGGTGCAGCGGCAGGTCTTCGGGAAGTTCCTGGAGATGGCCGTCGCGGAAGCGCGGCCCGCCATCATCCACTGCCGCGAGGCGTTCCCGGACTGCGTCGCCATGCTGCGGGAGTTCCAGGCCACGGGACTCCGCTTCGAACTCCACAGCTTCACCGGCAGCCCGGCGGAGGCCGAGACGTTCCTGGCCATGGGTGCCTTCCTCGCCTTCAATGGTATCGCAACGTTCCCCAAGGGCGAGAACGTCCGCGAGGTGCTCCGCAACGTGCCGCTCGATCGGCTCCTCGTCGAAACGGACGCGCCCTGGCTGGCACCCGTGCCGTACCGCGGCAGGCGCAATCAGCCCGCCTACCTGCCCGACATTGTCCGTTGCGTTGCCGCGCTCCGCGGCCTATCGTTTGAGGAAACGGCCCGTCTCACAACGGAGAACGGCAGACGGTTCTTCGGTATCACGCCGAGAGGCGAGCCGGACGCCGCCGCGGCAAAGCGGTAAGGGGCAAGGGCTAAGGCGCCTCGTCCCCCCGACACCCGACACCCGACACCCGGAGTCACCCATGCAGACCATTTGGCCAACCACAGGAAGCATCAAGCCGGGCGAGCGCCTACCCCGTTTCGGCGACGGCCGCGACTGGTTCTTCGCGAAGCGGTTCGGGCTCTTCGTTCACTGGGGGCTCTACGCCATCGAAGCCTGGCACGAGCAGGACCAGTTCCGACGCCGAATCGCGAAGCGCGACTACACGCAACGGGTACACCGGTTCAACCCGGTCCGGTTCGACCCCGAGGCCTGGCTCGATCTCGCCCAGGACGCCGGCATGCAGTACGTCTGCTTCACCACCAAACACGTGGACGGCTTCTGCATGTGGAACACCGCGCAGACGGACTACAATGTCACGAAGACCCCGTACCGGAAAGACATCCTCGGCATGCTGGCCGAGGCGTGTCACCGCCGGAAGGTCCCCCTGTGCCTCTACTACTCGGTCGCGGACATGAACCAGAAGCATTACCCGAACGCCGGCCGCAGCTACGAGCGACTCGGTCCGGAAGAGGGCGACGAACCGGATGTGGCAAGGTACCTGGAGTTCGTCCGCGAGCAGGTGCGCGAACTGTGCACGCAGTACGGCGAGATTCACGGCTTCTGGTGGGACGCCAACATGATCGGACACAAAGATCCGGAGTTCAACGCCTGGATCCGCTCCATGCAACCCGCCGCCATGGTCAACGACCGCGGCTTTGGCCCCGGCGACTTCGGCACGCCGGAGCGCGAGTACGTCGGCGCCGTCAATGAGGTGCTGGCCTTCGACCGCCCGACCGAGCAGTGCCAGTCGATCGGCACGCAGAGTTGGGGCTACCGCGAGGCGGAAGACTACTTCAGCGACCGATACCTGGCGCGCAGCATCGACAACGCCTTGGCCAAAGGCGGCAACTACCTGCTGAACGTCGGACCGCGCGCCGACGGCACGTTCCCGCCGGACGCGGTGCGCATCCTGCGCAACCTGGGCGCCTGGTACCGTGGAGTGCGGGAGTCGTTCGAAGACGCCGAACCAGCCTCGCAACTCACCGAGAACCGCAGCGTGCTCCTGACGCAGAAGGCAGACTGCCTGTACCTGCACCTGGCGCGCGATCCCGCCTGCTCCGCCGTGGGCCTCAAGCCTCTCGCCCTGCAACCCGTCGAGGCGACACTGCTGAACACCGGCGCGCCCGTCGAGACCCGGGTCGAGGTCGTCCCGAATCACTGGAACGAGAAGCCCTATCTCTGGGTCCGCAACCTGCCGGTCAACGAGTTGACAGACACGACCATGGTGGTGCGAATGCGGTTTGGCATGGCGGGGGCGTAGTCCCTCTCCTCACGGTTCCCGGCCGCATTGTTTCGTGCGTCAGAGCGGATTTCCACCCCGCCCACGACGGCACATCCACCGTTGACTCCCATGAAACCGGGGGTGCCCAGCGCCCGCGAGGACGCGGGCGCTCCAAGGTCTGGCACGGGGTCTGACTTTGGAACGCCCGCGTCCTCGCGGGCTCTGGAAGCGTCGTTGCCAGTTTCACCTTGGTATGACCGGGCGGTCTGCCGCCCGGGGGGCGCTGACGCATTACGAATCTGTGTTCCGACTCCGTTGACAGACACACCGATTTCGTTTATATTCACATAGTTCTTGGTTTCACCATCTTGGGAGGTCGGACAACATTCAGCCAAGCACGCCAGGACATATCCACCTCGAACATTGTCGCGTGATCTCAGAGGTCTCGATCGACCGGCTCTGCTTCAAGATTACCCACTGCCCGACGTTTCCAGAAGCCTGCATCCTGTGGTTCCGCGATGCCGGTCGCGCGTCGCAGTTCCGTGTCCTCGGCAGATTCTCATCCTTCAGCCAGAAGTCTGTTCTGAACTTCATCCTGCGGTACGCCGTGAGTCCCAAACTGCGCGTGGAAGTGGACCGCCGCCGGTTCATGCAGCGCGTCCAGGCCCTGCCGCCCAACTTCTTCATCGATATCGAACGGCTGAGTCCCAAGGAGAAGCAACGCGTCTTCGCGGAATTCTTCGGGGCAGGCTCGCTCTTTGAGTATCTGGATCCGCCCACGAAACGACGGATTCTGGCCAAACGCTTCCACCCGGACGCCGGCGGCGATCCGCAGGCCATGCGAGTGATCAACGAGGTCTTCGACTGCCTCCGGGCAGCCCCCGTGACCGGGGCCTGATACGCAAGGCCGCGCATCTGCCTCCCCCGCCCTCCTTCGCAGTCCGCCAGACACAATTCGGCCGCGTTGCCGCGCGGCGGTGGCAGGTTATGTTCTCGGCTTTCAAACGGAGCGCTTGATGAGTCTTGTCGCCATCCTGTTGGTTGCCGCGTCGGTGGTGTTCCACGCCACGTGGAACGTGTACCTGAAAGAAGAGTCATCGGACGCCGGGTTCCTGGTGTCGTTCAATGTTGCGGCGGCAATCCTGGTCGTGCCGCTGGCGCTGTGGACCTTGCCGCGAATCGAAATCTTCCTGCCGGTTGCACCGCACCTGCTGGCCAGTTCCGTCTGCAACGCGTTCTACTATCTCTTCCTCTACCACACCTACCGCAAGGGCGACTTCTCGGTCGGTTACCCGGTCTCCAGGTCGGCGCCCATCTTCGTGGTGACGATCGCGGGGCTCATGCTTGGTGAGACAACATCGGCGACAGGGCTGGCGGGCATCGTGCTCGTGGTGGCAGGCTGCTTCCTGATCCCGTTCGGGTCGCTCAAGGACTTCGCGCGGGAAGTCAGGTCGGGCTCGTTCCTGAGCCCGGCGATGGGATTCGCGTTACTCACCGCCCTGGCCACCAGCGGGTACTCGCTGTTCGACAAGTACGGCTCGCTGCCGCCCTACCGCGCCGCCGGCACCCTGGGTTCGCTCGGATACATGGCGCTCGAGTGGCTCCTGACCGGCGTGATGCTCTACGGCATCGCGCGCTTCGGGCTGCGGCAGCGCGAAACGCTGCGACCGCTCGTCACGCACGCCAAGAAGGTATGGATCGCAGCGTTCCTGATGACGTTCTCCTACGGCTTCGTCATGGTCGCCTACCAGTTCGCCAACGTCAGCTACGTCGTGGGCTTTCGGCAACTGTCTGTCGTGCTCGGCGTCGTGCTCGGCGCGCTGGTGCTCAAGGAGCGTGTGACGCAGGGCCGCGCGGTCGGCACCGCCATCATCGCCATCGGCCTCATCCTCATCGCGCTGGCGTAGGCGGCTGCCATCGGGCGAAGATCGCCGCCTGTTCACCGCGGATGCATGGTTCCGCGTCGACCGAGACTGACCGCCAGGTGCGAGAAATGTACACAAGAAAGATGGTCTCCTGCATTTCCCGGAGAACGTTTGGGTGGATATTGAAGGGAATGCATTGTTAACGCCGCGCCGGCGTGCCGGCGTCACCACGAAACCTGAAATGATGTCGACAGAGAGTTGACAACAGGAGACCCGCATGGCTGAGAATCACCAGAAAGGCGACAGTTCCTGGTTTGTGCACGACCGGTTCGGGATGTTCATTCACTGGGGGTTGTACGCACTCGGGGCGCGGCACGAGTGGCTGATGAACAACGAGCGCATCACGGTCGAAGAGTATGAGAAGCGCTATTTCAAGCATTTTGATCCCGATCTCTACGATCCCCAGATGTGGGCCGACACCGCAGCGCGCGCGGGCATGAAGTATTTCGTGATCACCACGAAGCACCATGAGGGGTTTTGCCTGTGGGACTCGAAACTGACCGACTACAAGGCCCCCAACACCCCCGCGAAGCGCGATCTGTTGCGCCCCATGGTTGACGCCTTCCGGGGCCAGGGGCTGCGCGTCGGGCTCTACCATTCCCTGATCGACTGGCATCACCCGCACTACATCCTCGACCCGCACATTGGCCCCTACCGCCAACACGCGGACCGCGAGAAGCTCAATGTCGGACGCGACCAGATGAAGTACGCCGACTACCTGCACGGGCAGGTCCGCGAACTGCTGACCGAGTTCGGCAAGATCGACATCATGTGGTTCGATTTCAGCTATCCGAAGCCCGACGGCTCCGGCAAGGGCCATGCCGATTGGCGCTCGGAAGAACTTCTGGACATGATCCGCAAGCTGCAGCCCCAGGTGCTGCTGGACGACCGTCTCGACCTGCCTTACGGCTGGGACATCAAGACCCCGGAACAGGTCCAGCCCCGGCAGTGGGTTACGGTCGATGGGCAGCGCGTCGTGTGGGAAGCCTGCCAGACCTTCTCGGGGTCGTGGGGCTACCACCGCGACGAATCGTCCTGGCGCGACACGGACCAGCTCCTGCGCACCCTGATCGACTGCGTCAGCAAGGGCGGCAATCTGCTGCTCAACGTGGGCCCCACCGGCCGCGGCGAGTTCGACGCGCGCGCCCTGGCGCGCCTGAACGGCATGGGCGACTGGATGCGCCGTCACGGCCGCAGCATCTACGGGTGCACGGAAGCCCCGGCCGAGTTCAAGGCGCCCGAAAACTGCCGGCTCACGTGGAACCCGGAGAAGAAGCGCCTTTACGTCCACATCTTCGCCTGGCCCTACAAACACCTCTACCTGGACGGCAACGCCTTTGTCGACCGCGTCGAGTACGCGCAACTGCTCAACGACGCATCCGAGATCAAGTGCGGCATCGACGACTGGCACGGCAAGCAGCTCGGCCTGGAAAGCGGCAAGACGCTCGTGGTCAACCTGCCGCAGACCAAGCCCCCTGTCGACATCCCCGTCGTCGAACTGTTCCTGAAGTAACCCCGCACTTCACGCTCCACACACACGAGGCGACCGGCCCACGCCGGCCGCCTCGCGTGCTGTCGCGCCAGCGCGGGTCGCGCTCGACATGCCCCACCCAGTAATGAGGGAAACTATCCCAGCACCCCACCATGGGCACCCATCGTCGTTGGCGGATTGAACCGGGGGCGGGGTCGAGCGAAACCGGGCTGAAGTCGTCACAAGGGCAGATCTCGGAGCCCTCGCCGGCCGACGGGGAACGAGATCAGATGAACTCGTGGGTGGTGCCGACCTCGTCACCTCGTCGGCATACCCCGTCGCTCACCGCAGAAGCAACGGGAACGGTCCTTTGTCGCGCATCAGGGTAAAATGGGAGTCGTCTGCGTAGAGTGCAACACCATGATGCAGTGCGGCGGCGGCAACAAAGATGTCATCACGCGGGACCGTGACACCTTTGCCGCGCAGAGCTTTCTCGATTTGTGCGGCTCGGTCCCAACAGTCAACTGGAAAATCCAGCCGTACGCTGAAAGCCAAAGCCGTGCGAATGTCTGCGATCTCGGCTTCCCTGGCGCCGGTGAGGAGTTCGAACTGTACCGGTCCGCAGTGTGCGGCCTCGCCCAGTTCGAGGTAAGCCGCGACCCGGGCCTTGATGTCGCGGTTCCCCGACTTGCGGAAGAACTCGATCCACGCCGATGTGTCAATGAGCGTCATAGGTGCCCAGCGCCTCGAGCTCACGGTTCGTCAGTGGGTAGTCCGTGCCGCCGTCAAGCACCTTACGCAGAAAACGCCGTCGAGCCAGACCATCGAGGTAGCTGTCTACGGCGCACCGCACCGCTCTGGATTTCTTGCGAGATCCCGTTTCCTTCTGGATACTGGCAAGCTGTTTTGCATCAATATCAACGGTGATTCTCATCGTTCTTGCTCCAATTCTGATGCAAATATAGACCGTGGTTGGATTGCGTGCAACCTGGCGGTGCAGCCTGAATGGTAATGCGTCAGCGTCCCCCGGGCGGCAGACGGCCCGGTCATGTTTGGATGTTACTCGCGTCCGTCCGCGCCGCCACGGTCCTTGCGGCCGTGGGGCGCTGAAGCCAGACAAAGCCACAAAGCCACGAGTGCAATGCCCTGCCCTCACGGCGCGGCAGGCGCCCGGCCGCCGGTTGCGGGCGCCGTCTGGCAGCCGATGAAGAGATTGCCGTCAACCACGCTCTTGCCCCAGAGCCCCGCCGCGGCCTCGCGCACGACGGTGTTGCACCGGTCGAAGACGTTGTTCAGGAACATATTGCGCGGCGGCCGGCCGAGCCGGTCCGGGAAGAGCCACAGCGCGGCGGATTCCGGTTCGTCAAAGCCGCTGATGTGGTTTTCCCCCAGCTTGAACCAGCCGCGGACTTCAACCGCCTGCTTGACCCCGGCGGCCGCGCCGCGCGTCACGAGATTCCGGCGGAACATGGACGTCTCACTGCCGTACGAATCGAGCACGACCGGCCGCTGGCAGTCGGTGACCGTGTTGTCGTGCAGGTCCCAGTTGGCGCCGGTCGGCGGGAACACCTCGAACATGTCGCCCTTCTTCATCTCGCGCGGTTCGCGCAGCTTGAACCGCAGCGCGTCCGTGTCGAAGGCGTCAATGACCGAGACACCGGTCGGTTGTCCGCCAGCCAGCCACACCAGGTTCCAGCCGCGGTAGGCGTGCGACGTGGGCGGCCGCGCGAACGGCACCGAGTAGGCAGCGGAGGCGAACGTCGTGTTGTCGATGACCTCAACCACCGGCGCTGAAGCGCGGGCCGTGACCAGGCCGACGCCGCAGTTCCGGACCAGGTTGTCGTGGATGTTCACGTTCAAGGCCGGTTCGCGGACGCGGATCCCGGTCACCAGCGGGTCGCAGTTCCCGCGCACGTAGATTTGGTTGTCGCTGACGATCGTGTCATTCGTGCTCACCTCGATGGCGTGCCGCGCCACCGGCTTGTCCGTGACACAGGTCATGTCGAAGATATTGCCCGTGATCGTCGTGTTCGCCGAAGGGAAGTGGTCCGTGTCGGCTAGCCCCAGGGCCTCGACGGCGGAGGACCCGAAGTTGATGAACAGGTTGTTGGCGATGATGACCTGAGTCGAGCCGTGACAGGAGCGCACGGCGCAACCGCCGTACGGCACCACGCTCTCGAACACATTGTCCTTGATGATGTGCTGCCCCGACCCCACGTCGGCGAACGACGGGTCGCGGTTGCCGGGCCCCAGGTTGCCGATCGCCACGGTGCCGGCGTTGCGCACGTAGTTGCCGACAAATTTTACGAAGCGCGACGCGCTCTCCCAGGCGCACCCACCGACATCGACGATGCGGCAGTAAAGGATGCTCGTATTCTCCGGGCCGCAGTTGACATCATTGAACGCGTTCCTGCCGCAGTCGGTCGCGGAGCACCGCAGATAGGTGATCGCCTTCGAGTACGGCTTCTTCCCCGGCTCCGCCATGGTGCCGCGACTCGGCCCGTACGCGGCAAAGCATTCGCTGGACATACGGCTGGCGTGCACGTTCTCCACCAGCACGCGTTCGGTCCCGTTGACATCCGTTGCATAGCACTGCTTCAGGGACATGCCCCAGAAGAAGCCGCTACCCCACATGGAGAGATAGCCGCACTGGTCCCGATCCGCAAACCCGCTGTGCCCGACCATCGCCAGGTTGCGGATCGTCGCCTCGGTGCCGCCGTTCAAGCTGATGCACACACCCGCGCCGTACTGGAAGTCCAGAACGGTGTGCACGCCGTCCGCGCCCTCGATCGTGAGCCCTTCCGGGTCCCGCACCGTGATGCCGCGGGTTAGGCGGTACCGGCCGGGCGGCAGGTAGACATGGCGCTTCTCTTTGAGCGCCCGGTCCACAAGCGCCTGCAGCGCACCCGAGTCCACGTGCCGGATCACCGCGTCGGCCACGGCGCGCTTCGGTGCGTCGCGCAGGGTGACGCGATTCCCGTCGATCTTCTCGATGACGGTCTGCAACTGGCTTCGGATGCTGAAGGCGACCGTGTAGCCCCCGGCCCAGTCGAAGTCCTTGTCCTTAAACCGCACCTCCAGCCCGCCGGCGAGCGGCTGCCAGTCAAACGTGATCGGCATCTTCGGCTGCCAGGTCCGGGCAATGTCGTTGCTCCACCGGAACGCGGGTGGCGTGGCGCGCTCGATATCGAGGAAGTACGGATCCCACTCCTTGTCCCATTCGTCATAGCCCCGGAACTCGACCAGTTCGGCGGCTGGCTTCTTGGCAACCGCATACGGCGTCTGGGGTCCGTAGACCGTGGCCTGCACAACCGTGGGATGACACTTCGACAGGATCACTTCCTGGCCCGCGCGGAAGTCGCCGGGCGTCTTGATGACGATCTCCTTCGAGCCCGCGGTAGTCTGGGCTGTGGTCTCGAAGGCCGAACCCGAGACGCCGTAGTTCCTGGCATTGAGCCAGCCCGGGCGTTCGGCTTCCGGCTCCGGCTCGCTCGGCCAGATGCGCACATCGTCGAGGTCCGCGGCACAGCCCTTCCCCACAGCGACGGCGATCCGGAAGTCTTCCCCCGCCTCCGGTAGATAGACGGTCTCGAGCAGCCGCCAGTCGGTTGAGACGGGGCCGGTCGCGATGGGCACCACGACGGGGTTCTTGCCCGTCTCCCGGTACTCGTACGACTCGATCAGAACCGGGCCGCCACGGTAGCGGAGCGTGGCCTTGAAATACCCCGCCGCCCACAACCCGGGGCAGGCCTGGTGCAGGTGCGCCTCGCGCTCGGCGCCGGCCTGAACGTGCACGTAGACCTTGCCCTCGGGCGCACCATCGGACCGCACCTCCAGCTCGCCGCCGAAGTAATCGCTCGGGTACCAGTCGGCGGGGACATTCGGACCGCCTTTGAGCATCCAGCTCCCGCTCTTGCCGCCGGTCTCAGACACACCCGGGCGCGGCTCGAGCTGCTCGAACCCGCCGTTCTTGAGCAGCGACGGCGCGTCCGCCGCCCTGGCGCCCAACGCCCAGGCACAGACCGGCACCACGAGCGCCAGACCCACGACAAGGTTCGTTCGCATGACCCAACCCTCCTGTCCATTTCCGACGCACTTCATGCCAGGCTGCACTCACGACGAACGTTTGGAGGCTCCGCCCCCAAACCCCCGCTGGAGGATCGCTGACCCTCCAGACCTCCCATAGGCGGATTGCGGACCTGGCGATGGGCGACTCACCCTTGTGTACTGTCCAAGAACATCTTGCCCATCGCCAGGTCCGTAATCCGCACTGCGGGGTCCGGGGAGTCAATGATTCCCCGGCGGGGCATGGGGTGGAACCCCATAACGTTCATCGTGAACGCAACATGGCGTCACGCGCACTGCTCTGCGACTTCGCGGGCGATTTGGGCCCAATCCCAGAGTCGTTTCGGCTCGTACCGGACCGTGCTGATGTCCTTCATAATGATTTCGACGTGCAGGCCGCGCAGGCGCTTCAGATCCTGCTGCAGTGAGCGGCGCACGATCGCCGGGTCCCACTTGTCCTCGGCCAGCACGGCGGGGCTGTGTTTGTAGGAGAACACGTAGTCCGTCCCCACATTCTTGGCCGCCAGGTCCAGGTCGACCCACGGGCTCATGGAGATCTTGCGCAGGTTCGGCACGTTCTTGCGCAGGATCTCGACTTTCCGGTCGAGCGGCTCGCAGCACCCGTAGTAGGTCAGGCCGAACCGGTGCAGCCACCGGCACTCGTATTGCAGTGCGAACTCCTCGTGCATCGCGGGTGAAACCGCCGAGAAGATCTGCGACATGGTCCGGCCCCACATGTCTTGCGTGCGGACCTTGCCGGGGTTGAAGTCCGGCGGCGGCAGTTCGTTCGTGTACTGCGGCCCACCGCCCAGGCGGTGGTCGTTGTTCAGGCTCAGGACGTTCAGTTCCTCCCATTGGTCCAGGCGGCGCAGGTAGGCGTTCGTCGTCCAGTCCATGAGGCGGTGCACGTATGCGGGCCGCTCGCACATGTCCAGCAGCACCTCCTCGACCCCGGTCAGCCGCACGAGGAAGTCCCACGGCGCGATGCTGGTCATCCAGATGCCGCGTTTCTCGACCTGAATCGCGTTGTCGAACACTTCACGGTACTGCGCCACGCTGCGATCCCAATCGGCGGGCTCAAATGTCAGTTCGGGGACACGGATCTTCTCGATGTCGCCCTCGTCCTTGATCTGGATCTGAAAGTGCCGGGACACCACGTCGTTGGCGGCATCGGTGCGCGCGACGTCAACCTTCTCGCCGATCCCGAACCCGGTGTCGCGCACCGGCGGCAGGACCTCGATCGCCGGATCCATGACCATGTCGCCCTGCATGTGGTCCCACTTGTAAAGCTCCCGGCGCAGCGCGGTTTCCAGGTTGCGCCCCCATTGACTCTCGCAGCGCAGGACCAGTTCGTCGTTGACATCCATCTCGTTCCATGGCGTCTCGCTCCCCATCACGTAGACCATGGGCCGGACCGAATCGAGCTGGTTCAACCGCCGCCAGAGTTCCCGGCGCTCCTGCTGAATCGGCAGCGCCGCAATCTCCGCCTTGCGCTTTCCGAGCTCGCGCAGAATCCGCTTGTCTTTGTCCGGCACGCCTGAGGCCGGTTGCGCAACTGCTGAATTCGCCATGGTCTGTGTTCTCCGCTTCTTGGGTCCCCGCCTGAGTCCCGGCTTCAGCCGGAAGCCTGCGCCCGTGCTTCAGCCGGCGCGTACCGCGTTGCCCGCGCGACAACCGTGTGTGGTCGGCACGCCACGCCGGAGGGGCTCTTGGCGCTCCACTGCCGTTCCGCGCACTGCGAGCCCACTACGAACGGACCCGCCGCACGCTCGTAGTGGTGTCGCAGACCTGGCGGCACACCCGCCAGGCAAGACACCATCCCATGCGTCCCGCTGCCGCGCCACACACGTGTGCTGGGAATCACTTGCCGAACACGAGCTTACCCGCAGACCCCACCTGGTACAAAGCCCCGCCGGTGCCGACCCACGCACCCCAGGTATCGCTGGTCGCCTGGTGTACGCCGATGTTGAAACGCAGTTCCGCGGTTCCCGCCGGGTCCAGGCCGGCGGCCGCGAACGGAACCTTCCACTCGCAGGTCCACTCGCCCTCTCCGGCGCGCGCGACGTAGGTCACGCCCTTTTGCAGCGCGTCGACCTGCTGCGACGTCGCGCCGCCGTACGGCCCACTCTCGAACCGCCCCGCGCCATCGCCCCAGACCAGGAAGATCGGCGCCGCGGCTTTGGGACTGCCGTCCTGGAACGACACCTCGACGCCATCGCCCGTGCCCCAACTCCCGCCGCCGACCGGCTTCACACCCTTCGGCAGCACGAGCCGGATGGCCAGGTAGAAGTTCGCATCGTCGCGCGCGGCGCAGGCGGAGCCCAAAGGCGTCGGCATGGGGTCACCGGCCGGGGTCTGCGCCAGAGCCACGGCTCGGGTCTTGTCCTGCCACGGCCACTCGTCCACGGCGCCATCGACCGTCACGGGCGCGGCCAGTTTCGGGGCGGGAAGCGCGGGTGACGGCGGAGGCGGCAGGAACACAGGCTCGGTCTGCTCGCGCGTGACCACCGTGCCGCCGGTGGCCGGGGCCGCCTGGCAGTTCACGAACAGGTTCCCGTCCGCAATGCATTCCTTCCACAACCCCTCGCGGGCTTCCTTGACGACGGTCGTACACCGATCAAACATGTTGCGTTGAAATATGTTGCGACTTCCGCAACCCAACCGATCCGGCGCGAGCCACAGTGCCATCGCGTCCGGTTCGTCGAACCCGGAAAGCGTGTTGCCGACGAAACTGAACTGGCCGGTAACACTGACGGCCTGCTTCACGCCCTGCGTCTCGCCGCGCGAGATGATGTTGTCACGGATAATGGACGAGCTGCCGCCGTACGAGTCGAGGACGACGGGGCGCGTGCAGCCGGTGATGGTGTTGCTGTGAATCGACCAGTTCGCGGCAACGGGGATCGCCTCGAATGCGTCGCCCGCCTTCATCTCGCGCGGTTCCTTGAGCTTGTACTGGACCGTCTCGGGTTTCGCCGCGCCAATGATGGCATCCAGCACCGAGACGCCGGCAGGGCGGCCATTCGAGAGCCAGACCAGATGCCACCCCTCGCACTGGCGCTCGCGCCGCGAGTCAAGCGGCAGCGACGCGAACTCCGGCGAGAAGGTCACACCATCGACCACCTGGCCCACCCTGGCGGCGAGGCGGCTGGTGACGATGCCGGCGCCGCAGTTGCGGATCAGGTTGTCGTGAACCGAGACATTCACCGTCGGCTCGGCCAGCTTGATGCCGGTGACGTTGGCGTCGGGCGCGCCGCGCACGTAGACCTGGTTGTCGCTGACGATGGCGTCGCTGGCGCTGACGTCTATGGCGTACCGCGACAGGGACTTCTGATCGACACAGGTCATGTCGAAGATATTGCCCGAGATGATCGTGTTGGCCGAGGCGTAATGGCTGGGATCCGACCGGCCGGAAGCCATCACGCCCGACGAATTGAAGTTGACGAACAGGTTGTTGCGGACGATCACCTGCGTCGAGCCCACGGACGTGCAAATCATGTTCCCGCCCGTGCGCCCGCCGTATGACACGCCCCCTTCAAAGACATTGTCGGCAATGATGTGCTGCCCCGCGCCGACGTAGTCGAACGATGGGTCGCGATTGGCGACGCCGAGATTGCCCATGGCGACCGGCCCGGCGTTGCGCACGTAGTTGCCGATGAATCGGATGAAGCGCCCCGCCCCTTCCCAGGAGCAGCCGCCCGCGTTCTCGATCCGGCAATAGAGGACACTGGTGTTCTCCGAGCCGCACGTCACGTCGTTGAAGCCGTTGCGCGCGCAGTCGATGGCCGAGCAGCGCAAGTACGTGGTCTGCTTGGTGTGGGCCGTGATGGGCTTGTCCGGCGTGCCGCGGCCCCGGCTCCCGGAGACGAAACACTCGGACGCCATGCGCCGGCCGTGGCAATTCTCGATGAGCACACGCTCCGTGCTGCTGATCGTCGTGGCGTTGCAGTTCTTGGCCGCGAACCCCCAGAAATAGCTCGAACCCTGCATGGGGATGTACCCGCACTGATCGCTGTTGTCGAACCCGGAGTGGCCGACCATGCTGAAGTTCCGCAGCGTGACGTCGGTGCCGCCGGCGAAGGTTACACACGCATCATTCCCCTCGCTGATGTCCAGCACGGTGTGAACCGCGTTGTCGCCCTCGATCGTGATGCCCTGCGGGTCCCGCACCCGCAGCCCGCGCGACAGCCGGTAGTGGCCGCACGGGACGTACAGGTTGCGCTTCGCCTTGAGCGCCCGGTCGATCGCCGCTTGCAGCGCGGCGTCGTCACAGTGGCGCAACGCCGCGTCCTTGGCCGTTCGCGTCGGCGCATCGCGCAGGGTGACGGTGTTCCCCTCGATCGCGTCGATGACCGAGACCAGTTGCCCGCGCGCGGCGAAAGCAACCGTGTAGCCCTTCTCCCACTCGAACTCGTTGAACCGCACCTCGATCCCGTCCCGGATCGGCTGCCAATCCCGCGTGATCGGCACGGTGGGATGCCAGGTACGGGCCAGGTCCTCGGTCCAGCGGAACGTCTTGCCGCCCTCGGCCACGTCGAGAACCAAGACAACCCAATCCCCCTGGTCGCCGTTGTACCCGCGGATCTCCGCCTCACCTTTGATCTTCCTGCCCCAAATCACCTGGCCGTGGGGGCCCCAGATCGTGTCTAGGGCGTAGTGCGGATTACACTTCGAGACCATCACACCATGCCCGACCTTGAAGTCGCCCACGTCCGCCACGATGATCTTCTTCGACCCGACCGCAGTGGCCGCACTCGTCTCAAACCTGGAACCGGACGCGCCGCATTCCGCGGCGTTCAGCCACCCGTTCGCACCGGACGCGGACGGCGTCTGGGCGACGGAACAGGCCGACGCGAACATCAGAGCCGACAGGATCCCGAGTCGCGGCATTGGCATCGTCATCGTTCTTTCCCTTTCCGGCTGGCTTTCATCCCATTGGTCTCTATGGCCGCTACGGGGCCGGTCGGCCACTCGCGGCCGGGGCCGTACCGCAGTCGAGGAAAAGGTTGCCCTCGGCCACGCTTTCCTTCCACAATCCCTCCCGTGCTTCCTTCACGGCGACGGCGCAACGCTCGAACGTGTTACGGAGGTAGAGATTGCGCGGCGCATGCCCGGTCGCGTCTGCGGCGATGGCCAGTGCCGCCGAGCCCTGCTCGTCGAACCCGCAGATGCGATTCCCGCTCAGCGTGAATCGTCCCGAAACCTTGACCGCCTCGCTGACGCCGCCGGCGTCGCCGCGCGAAATCAGGTTGTCGCGGAGTATGGACGTCTCGCTGCCGTACGAGTCCAGTACGACCGGTTTGGCACAACCCGAAACCGTGTTGCTGTGGATCAGCCAGTTGGCGCCGTAGGGCGGGAAGACCTCGAAGACATCGCCGACGTGCATGGCCCGGGCTTCCACGAGCTTGAACCGGCAAGTCTCCGGGTCAAAGTCCGCCACAACGGACACCTCGGCCGGCGTGCCGCTCCCGAGCCACGCCACGTTCCACCCGCGGTAGCGATGCGACTGCCGCCGTTCGAACGGCACCTGGCCGGGCCTGGAGACAAACGTGGTCGAATCGACGACCTCGGCAACGCGCGACGAGCAGCGCGCCGTGACAATGCCCTGGCCGCAGTTGCGGACCAGGTTGTCGTGCACGGACACATTGAGAGCCGGCTCCTGAACGCGGATGCCGGTGACATCCGCCGCCGTAGCGCCGCGGACATAGATCTGGTTGTCGCTGACGATGGTGTCCGACGTGCTCACCAAGACCGCGGTGCGCGGGATCGGGTTCTCCGCCAGCGAAGTCATGTCGAAGATGTTGCCGGTGACGCTGGTGATGCCGGCGGGCAGGTCCGTCGGGCCGGTCGAACTCAGCATCTCGACCGCCGAGGAGCCGAAGTTCACGAACAGATTGCGGGCGACGATCACCTGTTGCGCACAGGACGCGGCGCGGATGGCGCAGCCGCCGTAGCAGACCCCGCTCTCGAACACGTTGTCGGTCACAATGTGTTGGCCCGTCCCCAGTTCCTCGTAGTGCGCCGCGCGGCTGCGCACGTTCCCCATGGCCACGGTTCCGGAGTTGCGCACGTAGTTACCGCAGAACTTCACGAAGCGCGACGCGCCCTCCCACGTGCAGCCGCCAGCGTCGACGATGCGACAGTTGAGCACACTTGTGTTCTCGGCCATGTCATTGTTGTTGAAGGCGTTGCGCGCGTTGTCGACCACCGAACAGCGCAGGTACGTGATCGCCTTGGTGTACTGCGCGGGCTCAGGCTTGCCGCCGACCCGGGACCGGCCCTGAGAGTAGAAACACTCCATGGACATGCGGGTGCCGTGACAGTTTTCAATCAGCACCCGCTCCGTGTCTTTGATGGATACCGCGTTACAGCACTTGGCCGCAAATCCCCAGAAGTAGCCCGCCCCGAGCATCGCAATGGCGCCGCACTGGTCACGCTCCTTGAACCCGGAATGACCGGTCATGGTCAGGTTGCGCAGCGTGACCTCCGTCCCGGCGGTGAGAGTGATGCACGTGCCCTCACCCTCGCTGATGTCCAGGATCGTCTCGGTGGCATTCGCCCCCTCGATGGTGATGCCCGCCGCGTCCTTCACGCTCAGCCCATGGGACAATCGGTACCGGCCAACGGGGATGTGGACGTTCTTCTTCTCCCGGATGGCACGGTCGATCACCGCCTGCAATCCCGAGTCGTCGCAGTGCCGCAGCATCGCGGCCTTGACCGTTCGCGCCGGCGCGTCGCGCAACGTGACGACGTTGCCCTCTAGCTTTTCGATGACCGTCTCCAACTGGCCCCGGGCGGCAAAGACGACCGTGTAGCCTTGCTCCCAGTCGTGCGGGTTGAAGCGGATCTCGAGCCCGTCACGCAGCGGTTGCCAGTCGCCGGTGATGGCAACGGTCGGTTTCCAGGAACGGGCGAAGTCCTCGGACCAGCGGAAGGTCTTCGAGCCCTTGGGGACATCCAGGAACAAGACCACCCAGTCGCCCTGTGTGCCGTCGTAGCCCCGGATCTCCGCCCTGTTCTCGAGGGGTTTCTCCCACGTGATAATCTGCCGCGGCCCCCAGACGACGTTTTTCACGTATCGGGGATTGCACTCGGACAGCATCACGCCCTGACCGGCACGGAAATCGCCCACCTCGGCGACCACGATCTCCTTCGATCCTGCCGTCGCCGCGGCCGTCGTCCCGAACTCGGACCCGGACGCGCCGCAGTCTCGCGCGTTCAGCCACCCGCGCTCGCCGCCCGGGGAAGCCGCAGGAGTTGGCGCCTGCCCCGCACTGGCCGCGCACCAGAGAGCTGCCGTCAACGTGGGCAGCAGCGACACGGTTCCGCAAGGGGAGAGTGTACCAATCATGGGGTTCTCCGATGAATCCCTGTTGCGTGACAACGGCTCTGGTTACCCAGATTATACAGGTTGCACCGCGGCCTGTCGCGGCCTCAGGGTCCGGGCCTAGGCAACAACACCCATACCGGTATAGGCCAAAGCCTGCCTCTGCAAGTGCCCCGCAGAACACACCGCCAGCGTGCCTGTCCCCCAGTGCCCCCCAGTGCCCCCGGGCGCGGACGGAACTTGCCCGCCCGATCATTGCGCTCAGGGCTGTTTCAAGATTCGTGACCGTCGCGTGCAGCGAGTACCCCCGGCGTGTCCCCACTCCGGGGGGGGCGGCCTGAGGACAGGCCGCCCCTACCGGGTGTGCGCGGAGGCGTGGCCTTCCGAGACGTGGTGCCAGATCTTGAAACAGCCCTGCATTGCGCTCGCCTTGCATTGCTCCGAACGCACAGTAGGGTCAGATCAGCCGGCAATTCTGCCGGCCGGACACATCAACACAGCGGTTCGGGACCGAACCGCACTATCGCTCATGGATTCAGCGGAGAACACATCCGATCTTCCCGGACCGTCCCGGAGCCACGCGCCCGTCGGCCAGCCGTCGCCGGATGCCCCGGTTCCGCCCGCCATGCAACGGATTATGACCCGAGTCATCGTGGCTGGGTGCCTATCCATGGTGTACATGTGCCTGACCGGGGGGCCGCAACAGGTTGGGTTTGCCCGGGCCCTCGGCGCCAGTCCGTTCGATTTCGGTATCATCGGCGCGATCCCGCCCGGCACGACCGCGATGCCGGCGACACGTGATCCGCCGCCGCCGCTGACCGTTGCCGACTCCCGGCTTCCACACGGCGAGGATCAGTTCCTCATTCCGCAGGGTCTTTGTTCAACGATGCCCTTCGCGGCGTTCGGTTACCCACGGAGCTTGGTCGTGTCCCCCAACGGGCGACTTCGTTCCCTTCTCATTGTCGCAGTTCGCGATACACATCCAGCGAGTATAGGAAGTCCGCGTAGCTGATCTTGGGGGACAGCGAATGGTCGGAACCGTAGATAAACCTGGCGCCGCGTTCGCGCAGTCCAGCAATGTAGCGGGAGATGCCGGCGCGGATCGCACGCCGGTCGCCGGACTCCAGGATGCGTGCGTCCAGTCCGCCGACAAAACAGAACCGGTCCCCGTACGTCTCCGCAAACCTGAAGATGTCGTTCCCTGCTTTGACTTCCATAGGGTTCAGGGCATCGAACCCGGCTTCGACGGCCAGCGGGATCATGGATTCCTGATAGCCGCAGGAGTGGAGGACGACAGGCAGGTTTCGCGAGTGAAAGAAGTCGATCATCTCACGGTAGTAAGGGAAAAAGAGCTCGCGCAGCGTGTTCGGGCTGCAGAAGAGCCGGTCACGGAACCCGAGGTCTTCGGAAATCCAGAGGCCCGAGGGAAGACCGACCTCGTCGAAGATGGTCTGCCAGCAGGTCTTGTACAGGTCAGTGTAGGTACGGTTGAAGTCGTGAATCCACTCCGGATCGTCGACCAGAGCCATGAGCATGTTGACGTCGCCGAGCGAAGCGCGCAATATTTCCCATATGAACATGTGGTCGAAGAATACCCACTTGTCCTGCGCCTTGCGTCGAGAAAGGGCATCTCGGGCCTTGGCGAGGTCGCCAAGCCGTGGCCGGTGGTCTTTCATCAGGTGTGGCTTGTACTCTTCCTCCCATATCGTGCGGGACGTCATGTGGAAATCGACGTGCTCCGGAGTTCCGGACCGGTTCTTCCACCACTTGAGCGCCCCGCCGCTGCCGTTGCGCACGATCTTCCAGGCGTCGGTCTCGTCAAGGACCACGGGCGGAGCCAGTTTCGCTTCCCAGTTGAGACAACAGCCAACACAAACCATGTCGAAGCCGAACTGATCCGTGACGTCGCGAGGATTGCCCTTGGCGTCTGCGGGCATTCCTTCCGACACCCACCGGTGCAACGTCTCGCCCCAGATGCTGTCAAACAACGGCAGGAACTGCGCCTGCCGCCCGCGCATCAGCGCCTCGACGGCGTCGTAGGATGCTTGCATGATCACCTCCAATACGTCCCGGTTACAGCCTGCTCCGGCGTGGAGAACGAGTACACGGGCGGCAGTTTGCGGTAGGCGTGGCAGTGGATGTCGATGAACATTTGATCTCTCGTCAAGGATACCCCTTGCTACACTCGGGTGGCGGGCGTCAAGCCCCAGGCCGACAGACTCCGACGCGGGGTGCTACTCGTCACCATGGGCTGTCGTAACGCGGACGTCGTCGATCAGGAACGCGCCGCCATCCGGACCGGTGCTGACGATGTAGATCTCGCCGGCCTGCAGGAATGCCGTGTCCGTGTAGGGGACATCCCGGAACACCTGCGGCGGCTGTCCCGGGACCGTGACGGTCAGGTCGAACGTCTTGGCCGCGCCCTTGCCCATGTTGAACGCCATGTCCAGGAGCACCCAGGCGCCGCGGGGGAGTTTAAGTTTCACGCCGGCGTTCGGCGTGGCGGTCAGCACACCCTGCGCATCGATCTCGAGATGCGGCCCAGTCTGGAAGTACTTGACGCCCGCGTTCGCGTAGTCGCGGAACTCCAGGTACATGGCGGACGGAGTGGCCGAGGGCATCTTGAGACGAAGGGATGCCCGTATGGGGCCGGCATCCGCTCCGATTGGGTAGTGCAGGAACGGGAAGAAGTTGCGTTCCTCGTTCTTCCCCTCCACGAGCATCAGGCTGTGCTTCCCGGATGCCGCGTCCGTGTCTGTCACCACGATCCTGTGGTTCAGCTCGGTCGGTCCCGGCGCAAGCTCGCCGGAATGGACAGGGGCGGCCCCGGCCGCCTCGTCATCGTAGGTCCACTCGAACCCTCTCGGAGGAGGACCCGACACGGACACGATGGGTGTGTGCTTCATCCTGCTTGGCAGCGAGGTCCAATCGTGGTCACCGTAGAGCCCGACTTTCGAGAGGTCCGTCGGCTTGAATCCCAGCTTCAGGGCGGGCGAGTCCGGGCGCAGGCGCAGATCGCGGTCGGCGGCGTCCATGAACAAGGGATCGGCCATGACCGATCCGGCGTCGTAGCCTTTCGCCTGCCAGTCCGCGAACGTCCCGAGCGGTTGCTCCTTGCCGCCGGAGAAGAGTTTCTCGCCCGCGCGGGTGGTGCCCGGCCAATAGAGGTTCTTGCTCATCACCTGAGCGTTGGTCGCATTGCCCGTCCGCACCAGCGCGGAATTGCCGCCGTCATCGTACACGATGTTGCGCTCGAACACGATGGGGTTGGGGTTGAGCTTCACCTGCACGTCCCACCAATGCTCGCCAGTCCTGATGCCGGTCTGCTGACAGAAGGCGAAGATATTGTCGCGAACGATGCACTCATGTCCGCCGTTGCCCGCGAAACCCCAAAGGACGTCGTGAATCACGTTGCCCTCGAACAGGACCCCCGACGTGCCAGAGTCAGGGTAGAGGCCATTGGCGTATCCACCCGAGTAGGAGCGCACATCGTGGATCCAGTTGTAGCAGATGCGCGTATCCTTCTGCCAGCCGAGAAGGTAGATGGCGGCGCCGTCGTCGAGCAGGTAGTTCATCACGTGATGTATGTGGTTGTACTCCACCACGTTGCCATCCTGGTAGAATCCATACTTCTGGTCGGCGCTCCACCCCCAGCCGATCGACATTCCCGAGTAATCGCCATAGCTCACCTCGTTGTGCGTGATCCGGTTGTTGGCGGCGCACGGCCCGGTCAGCACCCCGACGGCGCCGTTCCACACGTGGGTCATGTCATGGATGTAATTGTTGTCGATCACGTTGCGCTCGATGTGGTCGAACTCGCCGCGCGGCTTCCATATGCGAGGGTCGGCGGTCTCCCAGAACAGGTATACCCCGCCGCCGCCCAAGTCATGCATGTGGCACTTCCGCACCACGTTGTCGGCGCAGCCCTGCATCAGGACGACCGCGTGTGCACCGACCTGGGTGACCTCACAGCCCTCGATGGACGTGTGCCGGAGACCGATCGCGGCGACGGCGCCGGATTCCAAAGCAATGTCAGGGGTCGCGAACCCGGTGGGGCACCGTGCCTGACTGCCGGTGAGCGAGCGCCCCTGCGGGGTCCAGTCGGCGTGGGTGAAGGTGATGCCAGAGAAGCGAAGGTGCTCGACGTAGGCGCCCCGCTCCGGATCACCCTTGAACTGCAGCAGCGATGGCGTCACAGGCACAATGACCGTTGCCTTGCGCATGTCCTCTCCCGGCAGGGGGATGTAGCGGACAACTCCCGTCTGGCGGTCGAGATACCATTCGCCCGGTGCGTCCAGGCAGGCCGGCGCGTTCTCCACGAGGTAACGCGACCGCGTGCTCGACCATGCCATCGGACGCTCCGTGATGACCGTTTTCGTCTCCGGTCGGAACTCCTTGACGCGATGCTGGCTCGACAACCAGCTCTCATAGATCACGAGCTGCATGTCCGGGCACGCGGCAATGTTTTGAGTCATGTCCTCCCCCGCGTAGTAGAACCCGTCAGCCTTCCCGTTCGCGTAGTCGGGCTTTGTGATCAGGCCGGTGGCATAGAAGAAGCCCTGATTCGGGCTGCGTGCCCGGACCGCGCGGCGACCGTCGACGAACATCTGGCGGAAGTAGAGCTTCCCTTCGCGCACCTCGGGGACATCGGCACTCCATACGCCGTTACTCTCCGGGCGCCATCCTTCGATTCGCACGCCGCCGCTGATGGTCACCGCCCCCGGTATCGCCGCGCGGTAGGTGATAGGCGACTGCTCGGTGCCGGAGTCTTCCGGCGTGAAGCGCAGGGGCTCCGAGATGGAATAGGTGCCGCGGCGTAGCACGACCTCGACGGGGCCCGCGAGTTTCCCCTGGCTCTTCAACTCGCGGAGTTTCATCTGGGCGGCGCGGATGTCCTGGCACTCCGCCAGTACCCGGACGCCGTCCGGAAGCGCACAGGTCACCGTCACCGGCGCGCGGGTCCTGGCACAGCCCGTCCCGCACAACGCCAGAAGGGCGCCCGTCCACATCAGGCTACCAGCCAGACACTTGCTTCCGACCATCGTTGACCTCCTTGCATGTCTGCACACGCCAACAGCGCGGCACTCGCCACGGGCACACTCACACGCGAGAAACCGAACTCGTCAGTTCCCGTCCCAGTAGACGTCGCCTGGACTGGGGGGGATGGAGGAGAAGAGCCTGTACCCGACATGCCCATCGAGATAGGCGACGTTGATTCCGTTCCCGTGCCGGTTCGTGCTCAGGCGTATCCCGTTCCAGATGCCCGACGTAATCCCCCATTCACAGACGACCCAACCGTAGGTACCACCGCAGTCCTGGAGATACATGGTTTCGGTCGGTCTTCCGAACGCGTTCAGCGTGTGGCCGGCAATCTTGACCCAAAGCCAGGGATTCGCCCCCGTTGACCCCGAGACACCGTCGCGAAACGACGAGTCGCAGTTGATACCATATGACCTGTTCCCATTGGTATCGGGCGCTTCGTCCTTATCGATGCCGGGCGTGAGTTCGCCGGCCGTGTAGCGCAGGTTGTGAAGCAGGGTATACCACGTCGAGGGGCCCGCTCCCGCCGAGGCCGGGACGGCATAGTTCTCAAAGTCGTCGCTGTACAGAAACATGACCGTGCTGAGCGACTTCTCGATGGCAACGCAGTTTGCCGTCATCGCCTTCTGTTTCGCCTTCTGAAGCGACGGCAGCAGCAGTGAGGCCAGGATACCGATGATGGCGATGACGACGAGGAGTTCTACCAGGGTGAATCGGCGCGACCTGCCTGACAACCGGCGCAATGACGGCGGAGTGGCTGGCCCCGCGGTCCCGGCCTTGGTCCTACGCTCAGACGTAGTCGTCATCATCTGCCTCCCTCTCCTCTCCCACGTGACGCGGGCCGCTCCCGTGGGACAGGCAGCAAAACAGGCCTGTCCCTTTCACGGCCTGTCCCTTTCACTATTGTACAGGTGGGACGGGCGGATGTCGTGACCCGGCGGCACAATCGGTTGAACAAACACATAGACCGGTATATGGCGGGCCGGCCGTGAGCCGGGCGCGACAGTCAGTGGGGGCTTGGGGTGCTGAAAAGGCCTTTCCAAGCGGCCATCGATGACGGGCCTGGGGTTTCATCAGTACCTGACCAAACTCCGCCTGGACCACGCCAAGCACCTGCTCCGCGAGACCTCCCTCACGGCTAAACAGATTGCGGGGCAATCCGGTTTCCAGAACGCCGTTCACTTCACCCGCCGTTGCCGCGAACTGAATGGCATTCCCCCCCGGCCGCTACCGTGAGGCGGAACCCCGGGTTGGCCCCTGAACACCTGTCGGACGGGGTCTTGCTGTGACGGGAACACAACACCGACCGCGTCAGATTCCGCATCGACATCCGTTGACAACAACTCTATTCTGATTATAGTTATCGGTCATGGACTCGGAAGTCTACAAAGCCATTCAGCGCTGGGCGGGGGAACTCGACGGGGTTTTCACCCTCAACGATCTACGGGTGATATTTCGTGACCGGATTGATGCGTCCGTGTACAAGCGGATCGAGAACTTGGTGAAGTCAGGAACGTTGATCAAGGTGAAGCGCGGCATCTACGCCACGCCCGAGGCCACCCTGACGGCGATCAGCAATCGCATCGAACCGGGGGCCTATATTTCCACCGGCACGATCCTGGCCAAGGCGACCGTCATCGGCTCGATTCCGGTGCGCAAGGTGCAGGCCGTGAAGAAAGGTCGACCGCGAGTGTATCGGTGCGCGCTGGGAGTCATTGAACACCTCAGCGTAATACCCCGATTGTACTTCGGATTCAACGCGGTCGAGGGGGTTTTGTACGCTACGCCGGAGAAGGCGTTTCTCGATGTGTGTTACTACGCATACCGCGGAAGAACGTTCTCATTCGATCCGGCTAGCGATGTTAGTGTTGGCGACTTGAAGCGGGAGGTTCTGACCGACTATCTGACGCGCTATGATCCGCGTTTCGTCGGTTATTTCAATCGCATCTGGGGGGGGCGATGGTAGACCAGCAACAGGCTTTGATCGCCCGTGTTCTGGATCTGCTTGCACAGCGATTCGGCAAGCGTGCCGTGCTGCGCGGCGGAATGGTGCTTCGCATCCTGGGGTCGCCACGCTTCACGAACGATCTCGATTACCTGTTCGTGCCTTACAAGTCAAAGAAGGATATCGAGTTGGATGTCGTGTCGTGCTTGCAGAGCATCGATGGCGCGTCGGTAAGCCACTCACTCAACTCGAAATGCCTGCGAGTGGTGGTGACGGTTGGCGGGGTCGCGATCCAAGTGGAGGCAAAAGTCGCCATGAACGCCCGGACCTCGCTGGCGTCCACACGTTCGCTTTCCCGCCAGTACAATCTCCCGCCGCGCATGATCTGCGTGATGGAACACTCGGTCGCCATGGCCAATAAAATGGCGGCGTGGAATGAGCGTCGACTCATCCGGGATCTCTACGACATCTGGTTCTTTCTGCAAATGGGAATTACCCCGGACACGGAGACGCTTGCGGCGCGGCTCAAGAAGCCCGAGTATTCGCCATCGGTGAAGTTGGGTGCTGTTTTCGACGGTTCATCCGTGCCGGAGTTCTACGACTTCCTGCGTCATCATGTGGCGCAACTCAGTGACGTGGAGATTCGCGATTCGCTGTCTGACTATTTGCCCCCAGAGGAGGCGGATGGCCTTGCCATGCAGTTCCGCGCCGCCTTGGCGAAACTTCGTGCCCCGTTCTGCCCATCTTCTTCTGTCCGCTATGCTGCCAGTCTGTTGTCGCCGAAGGACTTGCAACGCACGGGTAGTTCTCCCCCTCGTTTCTGGGGTCTGACGCGGGGGACTGAAAGGTCGGAAAATGTGCGGAGGTGAGATGACGAGAGCGGTTTCCTCGTCCACGGTGTTGTTGATGAAACGATACCGAAAGACAAGGAGAACCGCTCTCGATGTACACCATACCCGCGATTACCGGACTTGTCCGCTGGCTCTGCCGAAAATTGACGCTCGACGAACTGCTCATCGCGGTCACCATCCTCCTGGAGGTGATCAACGACACGCGCGAGGACATTCGTCCCCGCAAGGACTTCGAGGTCAAGCACCCGCACTATCGCAAGTTCACGGTCGACCCGGAACCGCCGTTGACCGCCGCACCGCCCATCCCGGAGCCGGCGCTGACTCTGGACTGGCGGCAGTTGCTCGACGACCATCGGACGAAGACGGGCAAAGATCTCGCGCCGGTGCGACGGCGCAAAAACGCGCAACGTCCGCCGGACGGGGCCCGTTGCGAGCGGTGCGGTGCGACGGCGCGCTTCCTCTATGTCAACGACGGGAAGCTGGCCAGCCAGTTGCGCTGCAAGGTCTGCGCTCTGCTTTTCCCCTCGCACCGCTGCCGTCGGGACAGCGACGCCAAGTACTGGTGCCCGCACTGCGGCTGGGCGCTGTACCGCTGGAAACACGACACCGCGCTGACCATCTACAAGTGCCCCAACGACCACTGCCCCTGCTACACCGGCGCGCTGAGCAAACTCAACGAACGCGAGCGGGCCTTGCAGAAGACCGGCAGTTCCAGCCAGTTCAAACTCCGGTATCAGTACCGCGAATACCATCTGAATCCCGCCGATCTGCGGACCGCGCAACCCGACACCGACACCATCGATCTGAACCGTATCCGCAACCACTTCTCCACCCTCGGTCTGGTCCTGAGCTACAGCGTGTCGTTCGGGCTTTCCAGCCGCATGACCGCCGAGGTGCTGCGACGTATCCACGGCATCGACATCTCGCGTCAGACCGTCCTCAACTACCAAGATGCCGCGGCCGTCCTGGCCGAACGCTTCACCGCCAAGTACCTGGGCCCCTTGACCGACTCGCAGATCGCCGGCGACGAGACCTACATCCGGGTCTGCGACGACTGGCAGTTCGCCTTCTTCAGCATCGGCGCCAGGTCGCGCGCCATCCGCTCCTGGAACATCGCCGAAAACCGCGACACCGTGGCCGCGATCGCAACGCTTGCCAGCGCCGTCAGGCACCTCCCCGATCACGCCGCGCTGCCCATCGAGTTCATCGGCGACGGCAACCCCGCCTACGACGCGGCCGTGCACGTCATCAATGCCGGCCCTGACGGCAGGCCGCTCCCGCAGCCCGTGCTCCAGCGTCGCACCGTCATCGGACTGACCAACGAAGACGACGAGTCGGAACAGTTCCGCGCCCTCAAGCAACTCATCGAGCGGCTCAATCGCACCTACAAGTTCCACACCCGCGCCCGAGCCGGCTTCAAGAACCGCAAGGGCGCCATCGCCCTGACCGCGCTGTTCGTGGCCTACTACAACTTTCTTCGCCCACACGGCGCTCTGAGCGGTGCCGTCCCCATCTATGTGCCCGAGCTTGACCAGCCCACCACACTGCAAGGCCAGTGGCTCAAACTGCTGGAGATGGCAGCCTGATCCCCACCGGCTACAGTACCGGCGGCTGAGCGGAGGATAGGGCAACGCTGGAGAGCGACCCGAGCGCCGCTTCAGCCCTCTCACGCAGGGGGCAGGAAACTGCCCTCTGCTCTTTCCCGCCCACCGCACGCCGCCTGCGCCTGCATCCCTCTGCCAACATCCAGAGCAGAAGCAGGACCTGCCCCCCTGCGTGAGAGTCCCAATGCGCAAAACTCCAGGGGGTTCGGGGGACAGAGTCCCCTGAGTCTGGCGCGCTACGTTGGAAATCCACGCTTTCATCGTGCTTTCATAGCCGGTTGGCCACTACCCGTCTGATGGAGCACCCGCACGAACCGGGCAACGGCGACAGGATCGATGGCGCGGCTTACCAGCTCATCATGGGATGCCAGATCGCCGCACTGGCCCCGTCCTCCGACGACCCGGACGAGAGGATTGTGCGCGAGGCGGCGTCATGGATCCGGCTGAACTGCCGGACGCATCTGAGAATGGAAGCGTTTCGGCGGGACAAGGGCATATCGTACCGGACGTTCCTGCGCAGATGGAACGCCATGTTCGGCAAAGCGCCGTCCCAATACGCCCTGGACTTGAAGATCGAGGAGGCCCAGCGTCTGCTGCGGGAGACCGGACTGTCCGTGAAAGCGATCGCGGAACAGCTTCAGATAGAAGACCCGCTGTATTTCTCGCGCCTGTTTCGCCGCCGCGAAGGCGTGTCACCGCGTCAATACCGCGTCCGTGAACGGGAATCCGCTGCGGGGTGCCCTGCGCTCGGAGCGCAAGAGTAGGGGCCGACTCGCCTTGCTCACTTCACCAGGATCAGTTCCCCGGCACTTCCGACCTGGTACAGCGCCGCACCGGTAGTGGTCCAGGCGGCCCAGGCGTCGCCGGCCGCCACGTGCACAACAAGGTTAAGCCGCAGCTTCTTCACCGCAGCCGGATCCAAGCCCGCGGCGGCAAGCGGAATCTTCCACTCGCAGGTCCACTCGCCCACACCCGGCTTGGCGGCGTAGGTGACGCCCTTCTGCAGCGTCGCGACCTGCGCCGGGGTTGCGCCGCCGTACGGGCCGCTCTCGAACCGCCCTGCAGCGTCGCCCCAGACCAGGAAGATCGGTGACGCCGTCTGGCCCTCGGCGTGCTGGAACGAGACCTCGACACCGTCACCCACGCCCCACTTCTCGCCCCCCACAGCTTTGGCGTCCCTGGGCAGGGCGATGCGGATCGCCAGGTAGAAGTTCGCGTCGTCGCAAGCGGCGCACGCGTAGCCCTGCGGCGGAATGGGATCGCCCGTTGGCGACTGCGCCAGGGCGACCGCGCGGGACTTGTCCTGCCACGGCCATTCGTCCACCGCGCCGTCGACCGTCACAGGATCGGTCAGTTTGGGTGCCTGCAGTGTCGGCTTCGGCGGCGGCGGCAACAACACCGGCTCGGTCTGCTCGCGCGTGATGACCGTGCCGCCGGTGGCCGGGGTGGCCTGGCAGTTCACGAACAGGTTGCCGTCCGTGAGGCATTCCTTCCACAGCCCATCACGGGCTTCCTTGACGACCGCGGCGCAGCGCTCGAATGTGTTGCGCTGAATAAGGTTCCGCGCCACGCGGCCGACCGGGTCCGGCGTCAGCAGCAGCGCACTCGAACCCGGCTCGTCGAACCCGGAGATGCTGTTGCCGCTGAGCTTGAACTGGCCCGCCACACGGATGGCCTGCTTGACTCCTTGCGCCGCGCCGCGGCTGATGAGGTTGTCCCTGAACACCGATGTTTCGCTGCCCAGGGAATCCAGCAGTACGGGGGACTGGCAGCCGGTGATCGTGTTCCCGTGGATCTGCCAATTGGCGGCAGGCGGGCAGAGGGCGAACTTGTCGCCAGCCTGCATGCTTTCGCACGGTTGAGCCAGCCGGAACTGGAGCGTGTCATTGTCAAAGACGTCGGCAAGGCACGGTGTCTTGGGCTTGCCATCGCCCAGCCACACGACACGCCAGCCTTTGTAGAACCCGGAGTAGCGCCACGGATAGGGGACACCCTGCGCCGTGAAGTGGGTCGAATCGACAACTTGGGTGACCTTTCCCTCCAGTCGCTGGGCGTACAGCCCCTGCCCGCAGTTCCGGATCAGGTTGTCGTGGATCAACACGTTTTGCGCCGCCTCGCTCACCCGGATCCCCGTCACTTTCGGATCCACGCCGCCGCGGACATAGACTTGGTTGTTGCTCACAATGGTGTCGGACGTGCTGACCGCGATGCCCGTCACCCCCCACTTGACCCGCTCCCCGACACAGGTCATGTCGATGATGTTCCCTGTGATCGTGATGTTCTGCGGCGGAAAGGACCAATGGACCGTGTCGCTCGAAGCCGTGATGGCATTGCCGTTGAAGTTGACGAACAGGTTGTTGGCGACGACGACCTGCGTCGGGCCGTGATTGATGGCGATGCCGCCGCAGCGCCCGATTCCTTCGAAAACGTTGTCCGCCACCACCGCCTGGCCAACCCCGAGTTCCTCGAAGTGCGCGAGCTGCGACCGAGTCCAGCTAACGGGAATGTCCCCGACCGTGAACGGACCGGCGTTGCGCACGTAGTTGCCGATCAGCCGGATGAACCGGCCCGAGCCTTCGTACGCGTGCCAGCCGGCGCCGTCAATCCGGCAGTAGAGGATGTTGGTGTTCTCGGCAAAGTCGCAGTTATTGAAGGCATTCGCGGCGCAGTCGGTCACCGAGCAGCGCAGGAACGTGGCGGACCGGGTGTATTCGGCTGGCGCCTCCTTACCTTTCCGGAACGGCCCGGCGGAGAAGAAGCACTCGGTTGCCATCCGGCTGGCGTGGACGTTTTCGACCAGCACGCGCTCCGTCCCGCTGATGCTCACCGCATTGCACGGCCGCAGCGCGCAGGGCCAGTACCAGTTTCCGGTGCCCGTCTTGAAAGACCCTGCCGCTTCGGCCATGCCCGTGTGACCGACCAGGCGCAGGTTGCGGATCGTAACCTCCGTGCCCCGTTGCAGACCGAAACAAGCTCCGGCACCCTCTGTGATGTCCAACACCGTCTCGACGCCACTGGCGCCCTCGATCACGATCCCGGAAGCGTTGCGGACATTCAGCCCCGCCGCCAACCGGTAGCGCCCCGCTGGGATGGAGACGTTCTTCCGGTCCCGAATCGCACGGTCAATCACGGCTTGCAGCGCGAGACTGTCACAGTGCCGCACCACGGCATCGGCAGCCGCGCGATTGGCCGAATCTTTCAGGACCAGAGTCCTGCCCTCGATCCGCTCGATCGTTGTGACCAGTTGGTCACGTGCACTGAACGTGACAAAGTTGCCCGGCTTCCAGTCCCTCTTGCCAAACTTCACCTCCAAGCCCTGGCTGAGCGCCTGCCAGTCGTACGTAACCGGCACCTTATTGCCCTTCCACGTCCGCGTCAGATCGTCACTCCAGCGGAACGTGAGGGGTTCGGCGCCATCGATATCGAGGACATACCCGATCCAACTGCCAACGCCGCCGTCGTAGCCGCGGATCTCCACGGCGTCGCCCAGGGCCTGATGGTGACTGTACGGCTCCTCGGGCCCCCACAAGTCCCTCGACGTGTAACGGATGTTGCACCGCGACACCATGACGCCCTGGCCGACTTTGAAGTCGCCCACGTCCGCGACCGTGATCTGGTTCGACCCGGCGGTCGTCGTCGCGGTCGTCTGGAATTCCGAGCCGGACGCGCCCAAGTCCTGCACGTTCAGCCACCCGCCCGGGGCCGCCGACGCCGGTGCAGGGGCCTGGCCAAAGGCGTCGAACGACGCGAGCACCAGTGCCGACACGATCCCGAGTCGCGGCAGTGTCGAGGTCATGGATCCTCTTCTCCTCGTGCTCCGTGCGCCCAGTCCTCTGCGTCTCCGCCCAATCCAGTCGCCACGCCACGGCACTCACAATTGGCCGTCCCGGTTCCAGCGGACGCATGAGGACGGGCGCCGCGGGAAGTACGTCACGTGGCCATCGTAGTACTGAATGTTCAGGCCGTAAGAGTGTCTGAACTTGGGCATCTCGTCGATGAAGGCCATGTTGGCGGTATCCCACACAAAGGAGCACATGCCGCCGTAGTAGCCGTCACACAACTGCAAGGTCTCACTCGGCTTCTTGATCTCCGGCGTTCTGCACAGCCTGGCCCCGCCGATGATACCCAACGTGTCGTGAACATACCCCGAGGTTCGGGTCAACGAGTATCCGCCGTACACGGCCGACTTGGCCGATGTCTTCGTATCCGCCGGGCAATCCGGGCGCGCCGGGCTCTGTCCGTTGCCGACCCCCGGCTTTGAGAACAACTCCGGCACGTACTTGAACGCCCGGTCATACCAGATTGACGGGCGCGTACCGGAATCGTAGTGGGGCAACAGCCATTCGTCGCTCTCGTCGGCGTACATGGCAAAGACCGTCGCCATCTGGGTACACCTGCCCGAACACTCGATGCGCGTGGCCCGTTCGCGGGCCTGCTGGAGGGACGGCAGCAGCATGCTCGCGAGAATGGCGATGATGGCGATCACGACCAGGAGTTCGATCAACGTGAAGCGCGGCCTGGCCGCAACACGTCCCGAGACTGGCCGCAGATGGTCAAAGGGGCGCACCCTGCATGGCGGGGCGCACTTCCTGCCTGAGAAGACGAGTTGTTCGCGGGCACACATTGTCATCGCTGGTTCTCCCACGTTGAACAGGTTTGTTTCCACCGCCAATAACGCCATCATTCCCCGCGGATCAGTTCCCCGGCGCTTCCGACCTGGTACAGCGCGGCGCCGGTGGCGGTCCAGGCGGCAACAACACCGGCTCGGTCTGCTCGCGCGTGATGACCGTGCCGCCGGTAGCCGGGGCCGCCTGGCAGTTCACGAACAGGTTCCCGTCCGCTACGCACTCCTTCCACAACCCCTCGCGGGCTTCCTTCACCACGGCCGAACACCGCTCGAACGTGTTGCGCTGAATCAGGTTGCGCGCGACGCGCCCGACCGGGTCCGGCGTGAGCAGCAGTGCACTGGAACCCGCCTCGTCGAACCCGGAAATGGTATTGCCAAGCAGTTTGAACTGGCCGGCCACCTGGATCGCCTGCTTGACGCCCTGCGCGTCGCCGCGCGAGACGATGTTGTCGCGGAATAACGATGCCTCGCTGCCATACGAGTCGAGTCGCACCGGATCCGCACACCCGGCGATCGTGTTGCCGTGAATGCTCCAGTTCGCCGGGCCGGACGGGAAGACCTGGAACGCATCGCCCACCTTCATCTCGCGCGGTTCCTTCAGCTTGAACCGGAGCGTCTCCGGGTCAAACGCATCGATCACCGATGGCACGCCCGCCGGGCTGCCGCCCGTCCACGCCAGGTTCCAGCCGCGGTAGAGGTGCGAGTTCTTCCACTCCAGCGGCAGGCCGTTCTCGAGGAACGTGGTCGTATCGATCACCTCGGTCACCCGCGACCCGGCGCGCCGCGTCACGATCCCCTGCTGACAGTTGCGGACCAGGTTATCGTGCACCGTGACGTTCAGCGCCGGGTCCGCGATCAGGATCCCGGTCACGCGCGGGTCGACCGCACCACGCACGTAGACCTGGTTGTTCGCCACGATCGTGTTCGACGCACTGACCGTGATGCCGGTGCGCGACGCGGGTTTCTCGCCCGCGTACGTCAGGTCGATGATGTTGTTCGTGATCGTTACCGTGTTGGAGGGGAAGGAGGTGCGGACCGTGGTGCTCGACGCGGTGATGGCGTTGCCGTTGAAGTTGATGAACAGGTTGTTGGCAATCGTCACCTGCGATGAGCCATGATTGACCGCGATGCCGCCGGACTTGCCAATGCCCTCGAACACGTTGTCGGTGACAACGGCCTGGCCGCAACCGAGGTTGTGCAGGTCGTCGTAGCGGTGGCTCATGTCCCCGATCGTGAACGCGCCGGCGTTGCGCACGTAGTTGCCGACGAGTTTCAAAAAACGGGTCGGCATCTCGGCCGCGTGCCAGCCGGCGCCGTCGATGCGGCAGTACAGCACGCTGGTGTTCTCGCCGACATCGTTGTTGTTGAACGCGTTGGCAGCGCAGTCGGTCACCGAGCAGCGCAGGTACACGAGCGACTTCTGATACCGCGGCTGCTCATTCGCGCTCGTGCGCATGGTACCCGAGGAGTAGAACGCTTCGCTCGCCATGTGGCTGACGTGCACGTTCTCGATCCACAGGTTCTCGTTGCGCTCCATGCCCATGGCATTGCAGCCCTTGAGCGCGCAGGCCCAGAACCCGAATCCGCGCGACGTGGTGAACGACCCGGCGGCCTCGTCCATGCTGGTGTGCCCGATCATGCGGAAGTTCCGCACGGTCGCATTCAGGGTGTCGTAGACGTGGAAGACCGACCCGACGCCGTTGGTGATGTCCATGACCGTGTCGACACCGTTCACACCCTCCAGGCAGATGGCGTCGGTCCGGACATGCAGACTGCCAGACAGCCGATACCAGCCGGCGGGGAAGAACACGTTGCGCTTTTCCTTGATGCCCGCATTGATGGCTGCCTGCAGCGCCGCAGTGTCGTCGTGCCGGACCACCGCGTCCGTGGCCGCACGATTGGCAGCATCGCGCAGCGTCAGGATCTTGCCGTCGATCTTCTCGATGACGGTCGTAAGCTGGTCACGGGCCCCGAACGTGAGCATGTGCCCCGGCTCCAGGTCGCGCTTGTTGAACTTGACCTCGAGGCCGTTGCTGAGCGGCTGCCAGTCCCAGGTGATCGGAACCTTGACGCCCTGCCACTTGCCCTGATGGACAAGTGTGTCGCTCCAACGGAAGGTCAGCGGATCCTTGCCGTCGATCTCGAGGAGGTACACGAACCAGCTCCCGGTGCTGCCGTCGTAGCCGCGGAACTCGAGGGCGTCCTTCATCGGTTTGCAGGTGCTGTACGGCTCGGTCGGGCCCCAGATCAGTGGCGAGACGTAGCGGACGTTGCACCGCGACACGGTCACGCCCTGGCCCGGCTTGAAGTCACCGACGTCGGCCACGGTGATCTCCTTCGCATCGGCCGTCGTCGTTGCCGTGGTCTCGAACTTCGACCCTGACGCGCCAAAGTCCGCGACGCTGACCCACCCGTTCACCGCCGCCGGCGGCGGTGCGGGATCCTGCGCGAACGAGCCGGTGGACGCAAGCATAAGAGCCGACACGATCCCGAGTCGCGACGCCGTGAGTGTCATGGCCGTGCCCTTCCGATTTCCCCTGTCTGTTTCGGGAATCTAGACCCGCGCGCCAAGAGACGCAATCCCTTCCGCCCCGGAACACACGCCGCCGCCGCAGTTCGGCGCATACCGGTATGCCGCGGGATCGCAACCGCGGAGAAAAGCCCGCAGAACACGCAGAAGGTCGCAGAAGCCCCGGAACGGCTGGGCGCCCAGAGATGGCAACCCGAAGGGCGGGCCGCTTCGTAGAGAAGTCGGGGCAACACAGTAACGTGGCCCAGAAGGCCTCCCTGGCAGGACAAGGCATGACAGCTATTAGCCATGGCAACCCTGGCGGGCGGGCACCCGGTCGCGAGAATCCATCGGCCATCTGCCCGGCCACGTTATTGGCGCCCGGGGGCGCTAGAAATGAGGGTTCCTGAGAAGCCACAGCTTGAGAAACGGGCTGGCGAACACGAGTTTCTTGCCGCTGCTGTGGACAATCCTGTTGTCCTGCAGACGTTTGATGGCCTTCGTGATGGTTCCGGGGTTGTGGACGCCCGTCAACTCAAAAAAACGGTTCGAGTAGACCCCGACGCCGTCCAACGCGGCGATACCGTGCAGACACTTCTTCTGTATGGGTGTTGCCGAGTCTATGACCTGCTCGAAGTACTTGAACTCACGAGCAAAGATCAAGCTCAGGGCATTCTCTATGTCCGCCGACACGAGGGTTGCATCATTCTCTGTGGTCTCCCATAGGCAATTGCACAGCTCCTGTGAGTCGCCGGGATTGTCTGAGACCATATCCAACAGGGCATTGATGATGTCGACCGATGCCGTTCTGCCGCCCTGCTTGAATTTTCCGATCAGGAAAGGAACGAAGTCCTTGCGCTCAATCGTCCCCACCGGAACAGGTATTGCGGATTTGAAGAACGGGCTGTCAGGATCACGAAAGACCGAATCCATGTCGCTCCTGGAGCTCCCCGAATAGATGTAAACACAGTCGTGATGATTCTGAATTGAACTCCGGAGGATCGCCAGCAAGGTCTTGGCATTCGGAATCTTGAGCACATCCTGAAACTCATCAAAGAAAATGACCGGGCGCTTACCCGAAAAACCGGCCCGGGTGAACTCAAGCAACTCAACCAGGCTCTTGCCATCCGGTCTTGCGTCACCGGCCGGCGCCACGGAGAGGGTTGGTTCGCCGGTTGCCGGATTCACGCTGACCGTCGGGCGAAGGTGGGCCAACGCCTTGACCAATCGCTCGAATACGCCAGCGTGGAGAGAAACTTTGGAGAGCCCGTCGACAAGCCTGCCGCGCATATCGTCAATGTTCTTGACAAGCATGAAATCAACGTGCAGAAGAGTGATGTTCCGCAGCCGGGCACAGACTTCCAGCACCAGCGACGTCTTTCCGGTGCGCCGGTCTCCCTCGATATGGACGTTCTGCCTGCTCGTCACGTGCCTGGAGATACGAGTCGCCAGCCCAGGGCGAGGGCAGAAGTTCTCATCGGATACTGTCGAGCCATACTTGAAAGGGTTCATTTTGGCCTCCGCAACCACGGAGCAATCCTGTCGCATCGAACGTCGTTATGCCATATAGCATAGTGCTGATTAGCGTTATTACGAGTCGTTTCACGCCCCTGATCGGTTTTCCCCCGATGCGACCAGGGCGGGCGTTGCCCACAACCCAAAGCCAACCCGCGCCCCCGAACCATGCCCACGCCGCACGATTTCCCGAAGAATGTCCGATTCCTGCAATAGTTGTCCGATTTCCAGCATGGCGTGATTGGGCTGGACGGGTCTATAGTCTGTTGATAGAGAACTCGACTCGGCAAACGTCGGTGTCATCCGCGTGTTCCGGACAGAATACGAGTGGGATACCGGTAGTGCCAAACTCGGCATGAAAACGGAAGAACGGACTGGACGGAGAGACGAAGACTAGAGACAAAGATGGGGAGACGAAGATGGTCGACCGAAATCCGGGTCTTTGTCTCAGATCTTTGTCTCAGATCTTTGTCTCAGATCTTTGTCTCAGATCTTTGTCTCAGATCTTTGTCTCCGGTCTTTGTCTGCAAAGGAGCGACTCATGAAAGCGATCCGCACCGGTACAATTCCCGATCCGCGTCACATTGCGAACGGCTGGGAGATCCCAACCGAATCGTACAGCGATCAGCCGTACGTTGTGCGCACCGACGACGGCGCCTGGCTGTGCTGCGTCACCACGGGCGCGGGGTGCGAGGGCGCGCCGGGACAGCACGTGGTCACCCTGCGCAGCCTGGACCAAGGGCGCACGTGGAGCGCACCGGTCGACGTCGAGCCGGTCGACGGCCCGGAAGCGTCGTACGCCGTGATGCTCAAGGTCCCGTCCGGCCGCGTCTACGTCTTCTACAACCACAACACGGACCGCGTCCCGGAAGTCAAGCGCCACGACGGCAAGACGTCCTACAAGCGGGTCGATTCGCTCGGGCATTTCGTGTTCAAATACAGCGATAACCACGGTCAGAGCTGGTCGGCCGAACGCTACGACATCCCGATCCGCGTGTTCGCCTGCGACCGCGAGAACGTCTACGGCGGCAAGCTCTGCTTCTTCTGGAATGTCGGCAAACCCATCGTGCACGGCGGCGCGGCGTTCGTCTCGCTGCACAAGGTTGGAAAGATGGGCGAAGGCTTCTTCGCGCAGTCCGAGGGCGTGCTGCTGAAGAGCGACAATATCCTGACCGAGCGCGACCCCGCCAAGCTGCGCTGGGAAACGCTGCCGGACGGCGACATCGGGTTGCGCACGCCGCCGGGCGGCGGGCCGGTCAGCGAAGAACAGAGCTACTGCGTGCTGAGCGATGGCGCGTTCCATGTCGTCTACCGCTCGATCGACGGGTATCCGGTCGAGGCCTACAGCCGCGACGGCGGACACACCTGGACGGAACCGCGCTACCAGCGCTATGCCGACGGACGGCTGATGAAGCACCCGCGCGCGGCGAACTTCGCCTGGAACTGCAGCAATGGCAAGTTCCTGTACTGGTTCCACAACCACGGCGGCGTCTTCATCGGCAAGCATCCCAATGCCACGAACATCGCGTACGAAGACCGCAATCCCGTCTGGCTGTGCGGCGGCGAGGAAATCGACACACCCAAGGGCCGTGAGATCCGCTGGTCGCAGCCGGAAATCGTTGTCTACGACGATGACACGTACGTGCGCATGAGCTATCCGGACTTGGTCGAGGACGGCGGCAAACTGTACCTGACCGAGACGCAGAAGGATATTGCGCGCGTCCACGAGATCGAGCCCGCGCTCCTCGCCGGACTGTGGAACCAGTTCACCGCTGCGGAGGTCGCACAGACCGGACTGCGGCTCAACCTGCCCGCCGCGGGACAGGCCATGCCGCGCGAGACGGCGATGCCCGCACTGCCTGCGTTCCTCGAGCGCGACCACAAGCGTGCCGATTACGGGACCAAAGACCTGCGCCGTGGCTTCACAATCGACACGTGGCTCGAGTTCGCCGACCTGGCCCCGGGGCAGTCCGTGCTCGACACACGCGATGCGACCGGTCAGGGCCTGACCCTGCAGACCACAGCGCGCGGCACGGTCGAAGCCGTCCTCAACGACGGCCGCACCGAGAACCGCTGGGACTGCGATCCGGGCGTGCTGCGGCCCGGCAAGCGGCACCACCTCGTCGCCATCGTCGACGGCGGGCCGAAACTGATCCTGTTCGTCGTGGACGGAGTTCTCTGCGATGGCCGTGAGTCACGCCAGTTCGGCTGGGGACGGTTCAGCCCGAACCTGCGTCACGCCAACGGCGGCGGCACGGCGCGACTCGGCGGGGCGGTGCGCACGCTGCGCGTCTACGACCGCGCCCTGCGCGTGTCCGAAGCCATCGCCAACCACCGCGCCGGCGGCCCGGCGTGACCGGGACAGCCGGGCGCAGTGTTCAGTATTCAGCGTTGAGCGTCCGCCGCGACGGATTATCTCGGGGCGAAACTCGCGGCAGGGCTCTCAGACCGCCTGAAGGCGGGACTACGAACCTCTGACACAGGGCTGTTTCAAGATTCGTGACCGTCACGTGCGGCGAGTACCCCCGGCGTGTCCCCACGCCGGGGGGGCGGCCTGAGGACAGGCCGCCCCTGCTTGGTGTGCGCAGAGGCGTGGCCTTCCGAGACGCGGGGCCGGATCTTGAAACAGCCCTGCCTCTGACAACGCCGGGCTTGTAGTCCCGCGTTTACGCGGTCCGGGTGACGCGCCGCCTCGAGACTGGCAACGACCCCGAACGAACCAAGGACACCGGACGCGAATCTCACAGGACCGTACAGGGTTCAGGAAAGCCGCACCGCCCCACAGCACTCCCTTCCACCCGACACCCCGTCACCCGACACCTCATCGCGGAAAGGCCCCATCCCATGACCTCTCAAGAACGTGTTCTGACCGCTATCCGACGGCAGCCGGTCGACCGTGTCCCGGTGGTTGAATTCCTCATCGATCCGCGCGTGGCAGCCAAGGCCGTACCGGGGTGCCTGGACCCGGCCGACTGCATGGACAAGCTCGGCATGGACGCCGTCGCCTGCGGGGCGCGGTTCCAGCAGGTCGAGGCGCGCGGCCCGGAACACTGGGTCGATGAGTGGGGCGTGCTCTACCAGCGCGGCCCGGAAGCGCTCGATCACCCGGTCAAGGGCCCGATTGAGACCTGGGATGACCTGCGCCGGTACACGCCGCCCGACCCCCAGGCGCCGCACCGCCTCGGCGCACTGCCCGACCTGGTCCGGCGCTACAAGGGCCGCCGCGCCATCCTCTTCCACCAGCGCGCCGCGTTCATGTGGTCAGCCTACCTGCACGGCATCGAGAATATGCTCATGGACCTGCTCGCCGAGCCGGACTTCGCCAATGCCCTGATGGACATGGTCCTGGAGGCGAATATCGCCCTGGCACGGCGCGCCGTGCGCACCGGCGCCGACGTGATCGTGCTGGGCGACGATTATGCCGCGAACCAGGGCCCCATGATGAGCCCGGCCGTGTTCGACGCCATGCTCCAACCGCGCCTGAAGAAGATGGTCGACGTGATCCACGAGGAAGGCGCCCTGGCGGTCAAGCACAGCGACGGCAACCTGTACCCCATTCTCGAGTCCATCGCACGCTCCGGCGCAGACGGCCTGAACCCCATCGAACCGATCGCCAACATGGACCTCAAGACGACCAAAGCCCGGGTCGGCGACCGCATGGCCCTGATCGGCAACGTCGACTGCGGCCACCTGCTGCCGTTCGGCACGCCCGAACAGGTGCGCGCAGCGGTGCGCCAGTGCATGCGCGACGCCGCGCCCGGCGGCGGCTACCTGCTCTCCTCCAGCAACAGCATCCACTCGAGCTGCAAGCCCGAAAACCTCGTCGCCATGGTCCGGGCCGGCCTTGAGTTCGGCGCCGGACCGTGGTGAGGCCCACCCGCGCGGAATCCGCACGTCGCGCCGTAGCGGACCCTCTCAGAGCAGTTCCGGCAGACGCCGCAGCGCGTCCGCAACCGGCAGTGCCGTGATCGCGTCGAGGTGCAGCGGGTGATCGCCACCGTAGAAGACGTATCCCTTGGCCATCGGGTAGTCGGCAAGGAAGGTGCGTAAACCGCGCAGGTCGTGCCCGGTCAGGCGCCGCTTGCATTTCACCTCGACGGCGACGACCCCGCGGGTGCCATAGAGGACGAAATCCACCTCCATGCCGCCGGGAGTTCGCCAGTAGTACAGGTCATACCCCAGGCCGAAGTTCTGATTCGTGGCCCGGAGTTCTTGGAGCACCAGGCTCTCCAGGGCCGCGCCCTCAATCGGCCCCGGATCATCCAGCGGCCCGCACGGACGCGCCGCCCGATATACGCCCACATCAAAGAAATAGAACTTGGGATGAGCGATCACCCGCCTTTGGGCCCGCTTCTCAAACACGGGAAGACGCACGCCCAGCAACAGATCATCGAGGATCCCGAAGTAGTTCTCGGCCACCCGACGGTGAACGGCACACTCGCGGGCAACCTCACACATGTTCAGCACTTGGCCCTGAGAGAAACTGGCAGCCTCGAGAAACCGGGCGAATGCCCCGGCCTGCCGTGTCAGACCTTCCGCGATAACCTCCTCGCGGAGGTACGTTTCCACATAGGTCACAAGGTAGCGTCCGGGATCCGCCGTCTTGGCCGTGTCGTACAGCGTGGGAAGCATGCCGTACCGGAGTGCTTTCTCCAAGGAGAAATCGGCCCCAAGCTCGGCCGCCGTCAGCGGAAAGAACTGCTCGGTCAGGGCACGGCCCGCGAGCAGGTTCCCCCCCCCCCACGAAGCAGCTTCCTCGGGCTGCTACCAGTAAGCACGAACCGCAGACCACGGGCCTCGATGAGTCGGTGAACCTCATCGAGCAGGTCGGGAACACGCTGAATCTCGTCAATGATGACCGGTTCGGTGCCGGCGGCCGGAATGCGCGCGCTGAGGCGCTGCGGGTCGGCCAGCAGTTCCGTCGCGGTTCTGGCTTCAAGCAGGTCGACGTACACCGCAGCGGGAAATGTGTGCCGGAGCCAGAACGTCTTCCCAGTCCCGCGCGGCCCGAAGAGGAAGAAGCTGGATCCTGAGTCTATTTTCTTTGTTCTGTGGTACACAACTCCATTTTAGTGCAATAAATGTCCTTTGAAATGTCATAATACATAACTTTGGACGGAACAACCGCCGAGCACTGGTCGCCGTATTCGGTCGACCGGGGCCACATTCTCTCGTCCGGCGTCGTTTCCGTTTCAGCGTCGCCCGGTCATCCTCGATCCGGCAATCGTCTCACATGATCGTCGTCGCAATCGTCTGTCGCTTTTCCATTCACGGCGGTTCTCGATCGAGTGACGATGGCGACGACGATTGCGAGCACGACGATCGACTTGTGCTCATGCATCGCCCCTTTCTTGTTGTCCGCCACTTGACATTATCCCACCCCTGTGGTATATATGATATATCAGACATAGCAAAGACGGGAAGCACCGATGCTCACACGTACGGAACAGTGCGCGAACCAGTTGCGGGGTAACATCCTGCAGGGGCGCTTTGCGCCGGGCGAGGTCCTGTCGCAGCGGCAACTGGCCCGGGAGCTCGGCTGCAGCCCCATTGTGGTCCGCGAGTCCCTTCGCATGCTCGAGAACCAGGGCCTGGTGGAGAACGTTCCCAAGTGGGGCACGCGCATTGTGCCGTTCGACGTCGACCGACTCAAAGGGCTGTTCCTGGTGCGCGAAGCCCTCGAGGGCATGGCGGCGCGACTGGTGTGCTCGCGCCGCGCGGCGGTGGACTTCGCGCCCCTGCTCACTCAAGCCCAGGCACTGGACCGACTCTTTGCCAAGCCGCCCGCGGATGCCGGCCAGTTGGCGACGGAACACTACGTTTTCCATTCGGCCATCGACGGTCTCTGCGGGTGCACCGAACTGGTGGAGACTCTCGCGCGCGTCAATCTGCAGCAGTTGTTTCTGGCCTCGACCCAGTTGGTGGACTTCGCGCGGGTCCGGCAACCGTCCCGGTGGCACCTGCAACTGGTTCAGGCACTGGCCGGCTCCGACCCGGAGGCAGCCGAGCGTGCCATGCGCGAGCACGTGCGCAAGGGGCTGGAGGATATTGCGGTCGCCGCTCCGCCGCCCCCCGTGGCTGGCCGATCGGGGACGACCACTTCCCCGACACGCCGCCAAGCGCTAACACCGTTGGTCGAGGCGGGTTCATAGTGAAACGCGACTGACGAACAGGAAATCGCGGTCGCAATCGTCTTCGCAATCGCCCGTCGATCCGGAGTTTGCCAGGTTGCGGACATCGGGAAACGATGGCAACGAGGATTGCGAGAAGCGATTGGCCCAGAAGGAGACGCCCCATGTCATTCCACCCACAACGCAGCGAGACTTGCGTGAAGCGAGGGCACGGTCTCTCGAGTCCGGGTTTCACACTCATCGAGTTACTGGTCGTCATCGCGATCATCGCGATCCTGGCGTCGCTGCTGCTCCCGTCGCTGCAGAAGGCCAAGGAGAAGGCACAGCAGGTCCAGTGCCTGGGCAATCTCAAGCAGCTCGGGGTCGCCACCAACCTGTACGTTGGCGACAACGAGGAGACCCTGCCCGCCATGCAAACCAGTGGCTTCATGTGGTATACGCTCCTGGACATCTACTCGGGCAAGGACCGCGGCGTCCGCACCTGTCCGACGCTGAACGGCGGCGGTGCGTCCGACTACGGCTGGAACTACTCGGGGTATGCGGTCAATTCGGACTGGGGCTTGGGCTTCATCGTCCCGGGCGGCGCCGCACCGAATGACCCGCGCGGCGGCTGCGCCCGGCTTCGCGAAATCGCCGACTACGACAACATGCTCATGCTCGCCGACCGGCGCACCATGCACCCGGCCGGCGACACCGGCGACTGGCCCTGCATCGGCCCCGGCAGTTGGGACCTGGGCTACACGCCGCTGCACGCCTACGGGTGCAACTTCCTTTACGTTGACGGGCACGTGAAGTGGGTCCACCGCGGCCAGTTCATGGCCCCGATGAAGTCGTCCTGGACCCGCGGCCGGGATTGAACGCCGCCCGAACGGGTGCCACGGCTGTGCGTCGTGGGTGAGGGAGGTCAATCCGAATGCCACCCAACCAGGCCAGTGAGCGGCACGGCCCAGGCTCGTAGTTCCGCCTTTAGGCGGTCCCCGTCTTGTTTCGTGGCCACGCGGAATCCGGACCGCCTGAAGGCGGGACTACGAGCATGGGGGCGCCACGATGCCGTGCGGCTTGAGGTTGGGTGTCCATCCACAGCGCCGCGTTTCGCGTGCCTAAGCCTAAACCTACGAGGAAAGGACATCGCCATGCACCTCAGCCTCGCCTGCCTGTCGACCCTCGCCGTGCTGTCCGCGTCTCTGGCATTTGCGCAGTCCGCACCGCCGCTCATCGATCTGCCCTTGGCGGGCAGCCTGGCGAACCGCGGCTCGCTCGGCGGCGACGCGACCCTGGCGGTGTATGCGCCCGGCGAGGCGGCCGTGTTCGACGACGGGGCGTTGGGCGAGTGCCTCGACTTCACCCAGGCATCCCGGCACGGCGGCGTGTTCGGCCAGGACACCACCCCGGCCGGCAGCGCGGTGGTCTTCCCCGGCGACAAACTCGCCGGCCTGGAGACGTTTACGATCATGCTCTGGGCGCGCCAGAACCCGACCGCGGACGGCGTCAGTGCGCGCCTGGGCATGACCGAGTCCGGATGGGACTGGACACCCGCGGTCAACGGCCTCAGCATCAGCTTCGGCTCCGGCCAGGACAAAGCGGGGCACACCTTCAAGTACAAGGCGATGGAGCGGGCCAAGTTCCCGCCGCTCACGGACTGGCGGTTCAACGCGGTCGTGGTTGACAAGGACACCGTGCGCGGCTACCTCGGCGGGCTGGGACTGCCCCCGGTCCTGCTCGGCGAACAACCGCGCACCGGCCCCCGCCCTCAGGCGTGGGGCAACCTGGTCATCGGCAATCTCCTGACGATTCGTCCGTTCAACGGCTGGCTCGCGCACTTCCGCCTGTACGACCGCGCCCTGTCCGGCGACGAGATCGCCGCGGCGGCCGCCGCCGACCTGACGGCGGCCACCACGGCACGCCCCCGCTTCCCGCAACCCCGACCCGACCCGGCACGACCGCTGGTCTTCAAGCGCTCCAGCATCCCGTTCTCCACGCGCTGGCAACGCCCGGACGCTCTGCCCGTCATGCAGTCGTTCCACGCCACCGACTGCCTGTGGGTCTACGGCACGAAAAAGGAGTACGCCGCCGCCATCCAGGCCGCGGGCCTCCGTTACCAGGGCACGCTGAACGGCCTGCAAGGCACGGACAAAGCGACCCCGGACAAGCCCGCCGCGGGCGATCCGTCCGGGCGTCACGAAGACTTGGACGGGAACAAGAACATGCCGTCCTGGATGGTGACGTTCAAGCCCCCGCACTACACCGGCTGCTGCAACCACCCCGCGTTCCGGGACCTGTTCTTCACTGCAGCCAAGGCCCACGTGGACATAGGCGTGGACATGCTCCATGTCGACGATGCGGCCATGAACGCGAGCTGGGTCAGGTATGGTGGCGTCTGCTTCTGCGAGCATTGCCGGGCCGGGTTCAGGGACTACCTGCGCAAGGCCCACACCCCGGAGGAATTGAAGGCGCTCGGGATCGACGCCATCGACAGCTTCGACTACCGCCAGCACCTGAAGGACCACGGCGTCCCGGATGCCGCCGCGTACCGCAAGCAGTTCAAGACACTGCCGCTCACACCCGACTTCATCGCGTTCCAGATCGAGAGCACGCGCACCTTCTACCGTGACTTCCGCGCCAAGCTCAACGAATGGTCGCCGCAGAAGTACATCGCAATCTCGGTAAACGACTGCATCCCCATGCCTGCCGCGGACGGCTCCCATGTCCACTCCGACCTGGTGGACTTCTACCACGGCGAGGTCTACGACCGCACCTTCGCGGCCAGCCTGGCGGGCAACAAGACCGCCGACGCGCTCGGACTGCAGTTCGTTTCGACACCCGTGCTCCAGGGCACGGCTGACGGCGCCCGAACCCTCGCACTGTCGTACGCGCTCGGACAACTCCATCTCGTGCCGTGGGACATCTACATGGGTTCGGACGAGACCGGCAGCGTGCCCCGCTACTTCGGCACCCGCGAGGAGTTCGGCGCGCTGTACGACCTGATCCACGAACACCCGGAATTGTTCGACACGTACCAGAGCGTTGCGGAGATCGCGGTCTTGGTGAATGCCGACGTGGAAACGTCGGCCCGCGTTACCCGCTTCTGCGAAAACCTCGCCGCGCGGCAGATCCCCTTCCACCTCGTCGTGGCCGCCACGAAGCAGGCGCGCATCCCGCTGCGCGATGCGGACCTGCGCACGGTCAAGGCACTCGTCACGCTCAGCCCGGTCGAGACGCTGGCGCCCGACGACCGCGCCTGCCTGGACCGCGTCGCGGCCGAGAACCGCTTCCGCCTCGTCCGGGCCGACGCCGACCTGGACCGGTTCCTCGCCACGCGCGACATGGATCTGCTGCAGTTCGAAGGCCCCGCCAAGGTGTACCTCTTCCCGCGCGCCGCGCCCGACGGCTCAGTCATCATCCACGTCGTCAACTGGAACAGCACGCCGGATCTGAAACAGCCCGAGGCGTACACCCACGTCACCGTCGCTCTGAAACACCCGCAGCGCTGGGGAGTCATCGGCAAAGCCACCTACTGGCAGCCGGGCGAAGCACCGACCGACCTGGCCCCCGAACCGCACGCCGACTCCGTGCGCCTCACGCTGCCGCGCCTGGCCACCTGGGGCATCGTGGCCCTGCCACCGCCCGCAAACGCACCAACGCAACCGTGATGCACCCGCCCGTGCGTCGGGAAGGAACGCCCCCAATGCGACCAAGGTTCTTGGCAACGTCACCCTGTGGAGCGCGGTGGCAAGTCCGCCACGGGCGGCGCGACACCGCTTTGGCTGAGGCGCATTGCCCGCGCGACGAAACTCCAGCCAAAGCGGCGTCCCCGGGCGCTGACTCGCCCTCTGCCGCCGCACTCCACATGCCGCCGTCGATGGCCACGATTCGCCGCGATGCCGACGCGTTTGCCAAGTGCGACGGACACGCAGCACCGAAAAACCTTGGTAGCATTGGACATTCCCCCCCCCTCGACACCCGACACGCGACACCCAGAGGACAGCGTCGCGGCCACCATCACAAGACTGACCGGGAAACGCGAGTTTGGAATCCCGGAGAACTATCAAAGGAGTGTTAAGCCACGTGCGCACGATGCTGTTCTTCGATGACTGGTGCCTGGAATCATATCGGAATGTCGTCCGAAGACTCGGGAGACCACAGTGGGTCCCAGAGGCGACACTGACGGACGGGCTCACGTGCGGGATCTACAACTTCCCGCTGGTCTTCAGGGACGGGGCCGCATGGAAGGGATTGTACCAGGGGATTGTGGAGAATGAGAAGCCCGTTCTGCTGCTGGCGGAGAGCGACGACGGCATCCATTGGCGCAAGCCTGATCTGTCCCACCTGCCCACCGTCAATCCCCGCCGCGCGCCAAATGAAGTTTTCCACCGGGGCAACGACTACGACCGGGCCCCGGCCTATTTCGATCCCCGGGAAAAGGACCCGCAGCGCCGCATCAAGGCCATCACTGTGTTCCGCGATGGGAAGACGTTCACAGAGGGGCTCGGCGTCTCGGCGGACGGGATCCATTGGGAGTTCGAGCCATTCGACCGCGGCGGCGGGCACACGGACAGCCCGTACTGCATCTTCTACAACAGGAAGGCACGCAAGTACGTGGTGGTGACGCGCCCGGGACCGACCAACCGCCGGATCGCCTTCACCGAGACCGCCGACTTCCGTTCCTTCTCCGAGCTCCGCGTCGTGCTGCATCCCGACCCGCTCGACGAACCGCTCGTCCAGTTCTACGGCATGCCGGTGTTCGAGTACGAGGACATGTACGTCGGGCTGCTGTGGCTTCTGCACTGTGATCCGGGCGAGATCGGGTTTGTGAAGCGCCTCGGGGTGATCGACGCCCAGCTTGCCTACAGCTACGACGGCACGGCGTTCAACCGCACATTCCGGGAACCCTTCGTCACGCGCAACCCGCGCGGTGAGCATGGCGGCGGGTGCGTGTACCCGAGTTCCATGCTCGTCGACGACGAGCACAGGATCCGCATCTATTCCGGCGGCTCGTACGGGGAGCACTACCTGGACCTGGACAAGGAGGATGCCGCGCTCATGCTCCATACTCTGCGCCTCGATGGTTTCATGTACCTGGAGTGCCCGAATCACATCGGCACCCTGATGACACGTTGCATCCGGTTGCGTTCCTCGGAGCTGCGGTTGAACGTCAGGGCTCCATTCGGAACCGTGCGGGTGCAGTTGTCCGACGAAAAGGGGATTCCCTTGCCCGGATTCTCATATGCCGAGTGCGTCCCCTTCCGCGGTGATGAGCTGTGGCACGTTCCCCGCTGGATCCCGAAGCAGACCTCCGCCGCGCTCCCGCAGGAGAGGGCGCGTGTGGAGGTGGAACTCACGAACGCCGAGATCTACGCGATACGCGGCGATTTCGTCTTCCACTGGCAGTGAACGGCCGGATTCTTTTCCGCAACCCAAAGACACAAGCGAGGCAAGATCAATGATGTCGAATCAACCCGTGAAGAACCCATCAAGTCTCGAACGGGAGCTCAGACGCACAAACCCCGACTACATCGTTCATGTGCCGGGCAGCCTCGACGGCAGTACTGGCGACGGCGGCAATGAGCATTTCCTCGTCTTTGACGGGCCCGATGGCTCGCTCATGGCGGTCTGGACCCAGAGCACCTTTGAAGGGCAGCCGGATCACCGCATCGTCTTTTCCCGCAGTACCACCGAGGGACTCACCTGGTCGCGTCCGCGCACGATCGCCGGCCCCGGAAAAGATCTGGATCCGAAAACGGGGAAGGGCATGACGAGCTGGGGTTTTCCCCTCGTTTCACAAAGCGGCCGTATTTATGTGCTTTACAACAAGCAGATTGGCCTGGTCGATGTCCTTCATCAATTCACCGGCGTGATGGCAGGGAAATACAGCGATGACATGGGTGAGAACTGGTCGGCTGAAGAGACTGTTCCGATGCCGAAAAGCGTCTGGGACGATCCCGACCCCAGCATGCCGGCCAACTGGATCGTCTGGCAAAAGCCGGAACGCCTTTCCGAGGGCAAGTATTACGTTGGGTTCACCCGTTGGCTGTCCACCAAGGTGCGCCACGAGCCGCCGAAAGGTCATTATTGGGCATGGGAGTCGGTGGTCGAATTCATGCGGTTTGAAAACACGGACGAAAACCCACCGGTGCGCGATCTGAAGGTCCGCTATTTCGCCGAGAACGAAGCGGCCCTGCGTGTCGCGTTCCCCGGCAACAGCGCCATGAGCGTCGCGCAAGAACCGTCCCTGGTGAAGCTTCCGGACGGCCGACTGTTCTGCGCCATGCGCACCTTCACCGGCCACCCCTACTATTCGGTCTCGCCCGACGCCGGCCAGTCATGGTCCACGCCTGAAGTGCTTCGCTACCAGGACGACAGCGTGTCCATGCTCCATCCGATCAGCCCATCGCCAATCTACGAGGCGGAGGACGGTGTCTACACGCTCTTCATTCACAATCACAACGGCAATTTCGGGCCGTGGGTCGGCGGCGACACACAGAAACCGGGCGATTCACTCTGGCATAGGCGCCCCCTCTGGATCTTGCGGGGAACCTATCAGCCGGCAGCCAAGCAGCCCTTGTGGTTCTCACCGCCGCGATTCCTTATGGACAACGACGGTGTGGCGCTCGGCTACGGAAAGGGGCGCACCGATCTCGCCTTGTATGCGAGCCTGACCCGACGCAATGGCCACGCCGTCCTATGGTATCCAGACCGGAAGTTCTTCCTGCTGGGGAAAAAGCTCTTGCCTTTCCTTGATTAGCAGGAATTTGGACATACCGCTCGTCTCGCAATGGTTCTTGGTCCTCGACAAGGCAGGGCAATTCGATTCTCCACCACAGAGTTCACAGAGAGCACAGAGACTAACGTATTGATTGAAAGCGTATTGGATGACATGGTGTTTTTCTACCGCGATCCTCTGTGACCTCTGTGCTCTCTGTGGTGAACCGTGATTGTTTGGCGAAGAATCGAGTAGCCCTGCTCGACAAGGTTCGTGGCAAAATAGTCCCAAGGCAATAGCCGCGACCGACATTGGAATCCATGTCTACCCGCAGCATCATCATCGGTGTTCTTGGCGTCGTCTTCATCAGCGCCTTCTGCTACTTCTTCGACGGCGTGATCGGGCAGGGGCTGTTCATCTCGTCGCTGATGCCGGTGGCGGTCTACGGGACGCTGATTCTCTTCCTGCTGACGCTCTACCCACTGCTCTGCCGGTTCGGGAAAGGCGTGTGCCTGTCGGGACGCGAGCTGGCCGTGATCGTCTGCCTCATCCTGCTCGCGTGCGGGATTCCCGGGCGCGGGCTGGTGCAGTACCTGCCCCCGGCTGCCATGTTCCCGCACCACGACAATCGAGTGCGGCCGGGTTGGGCCAGCGAGGACGTGCTGGCCATCGCCCCGCCCCAGATGCTCGCCGACATCAAAGGCAACGAGGACCGGGCGCTGGACGGTTACCTGACCGGGCTGTCGGTCGGCGACCGCCGCATCTCCCCGCTGGACGTGCCATGGTCCGCGTGGGGCCGCACGTTGGTCTTCTGGGTCCCCATCATGCTCACCGCCACCCTGGCCCTGCTCGGACTGGCCGCCGTGTTCCACAAGCAATGGGTGCATCACGAGCAACTGCCCTACCCCATCACGACCTTTACCCAGGCACTGCTGCCGGACGAAAACGGACGGCTGGCATTCCTCGGCAACCGGTTGTTCTGGATCGGGTTCCTGCTGGTATTCGGGATTCAGTTCAACAACTACCTCCTGAAATGGCTCCCGGACTTCCTGATTCCCATCAAGACCTCGTTTGACTTCTCGGCATTCGCCAGCCTGGCGCCGGCGCTCACCAAGGGCAACGGCATGACCCTGTTCCAGCCCTGCATCATCTTCCCGGTCCTGGGCCTAGCCTATTTCCTGTCCGCCGATGTCTCCTTCACGATGACGGTGACTCCGTTTGCCTTTGCGCTGATCTATGGCCTGTTCGAAATGCACGGCGTCGCGTTCGGGGGCACCCGGATGCTCGGCCCGAACATCCAGCAGTCCATCTTCGCGGGCGGCTATTTCGCCATCGTGCTGATGGTCATGTACACCGGACGCCACTACTACGTCAATGTCCTGCGCAGCAGCCTGGCGCTCAGGCCCCGGGAGGGAACCGATTCCTATGCCGTCTGGGGGATGCGCGCGTTCCTGGCCTGCACGCTACTGTTTATCATCCAGCTTGTGGTCGCCGGACTGGACTGGCAACTGGCGATCGTCTACACGTTCCTCGCGTTCATGGTCCACGTCGTGGTCAGCCGCCTGATTGCGGAGACCGGCTGTTTCATGGTCGGCACCTATGTCTATCCTTGTGTCATGATCTGGGCCTTCTGCGGCACCACGGCGCTCGGGCCCCAATCGCTGTTGATCATGTTCCTGGTCTCCACGATCCTGGTGAGTGGGCCAGGTTGGGCGCCCATGCCCTTTTTTGTGCAGGCACTGAAACTCGGCGACCTGTACCAGGTGGACCTGAAACGCCTGCTGAAATGGGGCGCGATGCTGGTCGTGCTCTCGCTCCTGATCGCCCTGCCCTGCACGATCTACTGGCAGTACCAGTGCGGCGCGCCCACCACCGGTTCGCCCACCACCAGTTGGACCCGCCGCACCGCGTCGTTTCCATTTGAGAACATGGTCGAGATCAAACAGCGGCTGCGCGCCCAGGGCCTGCTCGAGACCGCCGAATCCCTGCACGGCTGGTCACGCTTCGCCCATCTCGCGCCGGACGGCAAACAGGTTTCGGCCTTCCTCATTGCCATGACGGTGGCGCTCATCTTCAGTCTGGCCCGGCTGCGGTTCGCGTGGTGGCCACTGCACCCCATGGCGTTTGTGTTTCTCGGCGGGTTCCCGGCCTACTATCTGTGGTTCTCATTCATGCTGGCCTGGCTCACCAAGCTGGCGGTCACCAAGTACGGCGGCGCGAAACTGTACGAGCAATTGAAACCGCTCATGATCGGATTCATCGCCGGCGGCGTCCTGGGCGGACTCCTGCCCATGCTGGTCGGGTCCGCGTACTACTTCACCGTCGGACATCCGCCATGACGGTCGACCGAGTTATTCATCACGAAGGACCAGGCGCGGCCCGGGGCCGTAACCCCGTCAAAGGCCGCCGGGGAAACCCTCGGCCGGGGGATCGACCAGCGGGTCGATGGCCATTGTCGCCTGGCGTGGCGGCGCGGCGAGGGAAAGACAACGCGGTTTTGTCGAGTTAATCGAGAGAATCGACAGAATCGATGGAATCGCCTGTCGACTCCCTCGACTCCCTCGACTCCCTCGATTCCCTCGATTCACTCGATTCACTCGATTCACTCGATTCACTCGATTCACTCGACCTTCCGGGTCCCATTACACTTCGGGTAAGCCGAGCACCCCCAGAACTCCTGGCCCGCGTTTCTGCCCGCCTTCGCCTTGCGCCGGCGCATCGGCGCGCCGCAATCGGGACACACGGGCGCCTCTTCTTGCTTCGACATCACGTCGTGCCGGATCGCCGTGAGCTTTTCGCGAAACCCGCCTTCCTCTTGAAAAGCTTCGCCCTGGCTCTCCATCTGGTGGTTGAGCATGTTGATCACCCGGGCAAGCAGGATCAGCAGGACGTTTGCCACGACCACGTCGTCCGGAGAGTCCAGCCAGGTGGCAAACTTCTTCTTCTGCGCCAGGATATGCGCGCAGGCATCGTGCACCACGTCATCGCCGTAGTCCGGGGTGTCCAAGCGCACCTCGTACACCGCCCGTGCTTCGGGCGAATTCTTCTCCCATGGTACGAGGTCTTGGTTGAGAAGCCAGTTGATGTAGTCGCCGGCCAGTTCCGCCAGACTCGCCCGCGCCACGTCAGTGAGCTTCATCTCGGTTTCCCTGGAGGTCCTGTGGCGGGCGGAACCTTCGGCGTTGTTTGCACACCCCGAACGGGCCGCCTGCGTCATCTGGTCAAATTGCCGCCCGCAAGGATCGTTGGTGCGGTTCAGGAACCGCCGGCAAAACCGCTGGGTGCCAAGTTGCGCAATGTTCGCCATGACCCACGAATCCAACTTGAAATACCCGCATGTACCGCCAAACATGAGAAGCCTTCCTTTTTTCGAGAGAATCGAGACTCGATTCGCTCGAGTTACTCGATTCCCTCGACCCGCCGGGTCCCATTGCATTTCACGCACACCGCTTACGGTACATATCCAATTGCGGCGCAAATAGATGTGTATCAATTTCGAGACGTGCGCCCGCGAACCAGACCCGCCACGCCGCATCACGCTTCCGTTTCGAACCCGTTGGGGCCGAACAGACCCTGCAGGGATGGCAGGCAGGCCAACGGCCCGGCGTCGGCGCGGATGTGCCAGCCCAAGCCCAGTTGCTGGCGCGCCCACTCGCCGAACTCGAGAATGGCGTTGATGTCCCAGTGCGCCAGGCCGTTGTCGCTGTGCCGGTCCAGATGCGCCGGGTCCCAGCAGAGGCCGGGTGTGACGCCGTGCAGGTCAAGGTGTCCCGATGGTGCGGCGGCAGCCAGACGGCGGATCAGGCGCCGTGCGGCCGACTGCACCTGACTGCTGTGCCAGCAGACGTGCGGAGTCCGCTCGCCGCGAACGTAGGCCAGCGCGCTCGGGACTCGCCGGCAGGTCGACGCCCACTCGACCGCTGCGAAGTCCGCAACCAGGGACAGCGCCGCCGCGCCGGACGCAGGCGGCACCGGCGAGTCCAGGTCCACGACCACGGGACCCGGCGCGTCCCAGGCCGGGGCCGCGCCCGGCGGCCGCCAGGCCACATACCAGGAGAACCGGTAGTCGCGCGCCTCGGGTGCGAACTCCGCGCAGCACATCAGCGGTTCGCGGAGCAGGTGCAGGCCGTCTTTCTCGAGGCTCACCTTGTAGCTGCCCTGTTCCGGCCCCTGCCCCAAACCGTGCTCCCAGCGCCACACGTCGCTGCCGGTGCCGATCTCAACGGCTGTGCCGTCCTCGCGCTCGAAGACCAACGCCAGCGGTGCGCGGTGCCAGTGCGCGATCATCAACGGCTGCTCGCCAGGCGCCGGGATGTCGCGCCACTCCGGTTGCACGCCCTCAGCCCAATGCGCGGCCGGCGGGACCGAGTAGAACCGCATCCAGCGGCCGGGCAGAATGAGCGAACCGATGCCGAAGTGCCGCCGCACCGTAGCCCCTTTCGGCCACGCGATGTCCAGCGTCACCCGGACATGGTTCGCCGCGTAGCGCGCCCCCTGCCGGAACCGGACGTTCGCGCCGAACGGGAAGTAGCCTTCGCTGAGAACCACAGCGACTCCGCCCTTGCGGCTGGCGCGCCACTTCTCGACTACACCGGACCCGTCGTCCACGTCGTCGACGTAGAAGCGACACTGCTGCAGAACGGCCTGGCCGCCGATCGACAGCGACTCGGGCCCGGCCAGCCGCTCCGCCAGATGCGTGGCGGCCCACGTGCCGTCAGGGTGGGCGATGCGGATCTCTTCGCGGTTGTTTTCCAGCATAGTGTGTGTGCCAAAGGTTCGGGGTTCAAACGGACAGAACGGACCCAACAGACGAAACGGACGGGGCAGACTCGCCCGACCGGCCAGCCGCCTCCCTCACCGACTCTCGAACAGCTCCTCAAACTTCTTCCGCTGCAACGGCTTTGGTGGTACGGCGGCGAACCCGAGCGGCGTCAGCGCGACCACGTCCCACTCGGGGCCGAGCCCGAGCTTGCCGTGCAGTTTCTTCTGATCGAACGCGCAGACCCAGCACGTGCCCAACCCCTCCGCGGCGGCGGCCAGAACCAGGTGCTCCATGGCGATGGACACATCGATGACGTGCGCGCTGGTGCCGTCGAACCGCTTCCAGGCGCTGCCCGGGTGCCCGAGCGCGACCACGGTCAACGGCGCCTCGGCCAGCCACGGCTTGCCGTAGCACTCGCAGACCAACGCCTTGGCGGCTGGCGACTCGACGAACAGGAACTTGAACGGCTGCAGGTTGCAGGCGGTGGGCGCAAGCTGGACCGCCTCGCGGATGCGGTCCAATTTGTCCGTCGGGACCGGGTCCGGTCGGTAGCCTCGAATGCTGCGGCGTGTTCGGAGCACTTCGTAAAAATCCATCACGTGGTCTCCGGGTGTTGAGAGATGAGGCGTCAGGGGAAGGGAGTTCCGTCGGGATCATCGGGATCTTCGAAGGCATCGGGATCATCACGTTTCCTGAAACCCGAACACTGAGACCTCCCTTCACGCTTCTTCCGCCACGCAACCGAACAACGAGTTGGCGGTGGTGCGGGTGATGACGACGTCGACCAGGTCGCCGGGCTGCATGCCGTCGGTACGCGGGAAAATGCAGACCTTGTTCGTGTCGGAGCGGCCGGTCCAACGCGTCGAGTTCCGCTTGCTCTCACCTTCGACCAGGACGCGTACCGTGCGGCCCTGGTAGCGCGTGTTCGCGGACTCCGCACGCGCGACCAGGTCGGCCAGCAGAATCTGGTTCCGTTCCTCCTTGACCGACTGCGGCACATCGTCCGGAAGCTTTTCCGCGGCTTTCGTGCCCGGCCGCGGCGAGTACTTGAAAATGTACGCCATGTCGAAGCCCGCCTCGTTCATCGCCTGGCGTGTGGCGGCGAACTCCACATCCGTCTCCGTGGGGAAACCGACGATGATGTCGGTCGAAAATCCGACCTCCGGCAAACGCTCGCGCAGATGCCGAATGCGCGCCAGGTACTCCTTGGCCGTCGTGCCGCGGTGCATGAGTTCCAGGATCCGGTCCGCGCCGGACTGCAGCGGAATGTGGAACGCCTTGCAGACCTTCGGCAGCTCGCAGACGGCATCGAGGAAGGCCTGGTTCATGAACTTCGGGTGCGGCGACGTGAACCGAATCCGTTCCACGCCCGGCACGTCGTTCACCGCCCGCAGGAGGTCGGCGAACGGCGACGCATCCGGCGAATAAGTGCCGTCCCGCCGCGCCTCTGCGATCCCGTACGCGGTGATGTTCTGACCGAGGAGGAAGATCTCCTTCGTGCCCTGCCCCGCCAACTGGCGCACTTCGCGCACCACATCTTCCGGCAGCCGACTGCGCTCACGGCCGCGGACCTGCGGCACGACGCAATACGAGCAGAACTGGTTGCAGCCGCGCATCACGGAGACGAAGGCCGAGACCGCGCCGGGCCGATGCCCAGAGAGGGCTTCCGTGTCGTCCGCGCCGGTCTCGGTCGCCACGCGGCGCGACCGCTCGCGTGCGATCTCCGCCACAATCCCCGGCACGGTGTGAAGCTGGTCCGTCCCGACGACGAAGTCCAGGTGCGCAAACCGTTCGAGCAGCGCCGCACCGTGCTCCTGCGCCATGCAGCCGATCACGCCGATGATCACCTCCGGCCGCTGACGGCGAAGACGCTTGGTCAGCCCGACCTTGCCGAACACCTTGCGCTCCGCCTGGTCACGAACGCTGCAGGTATTGAAAATCAGGATGTCGGCGGTCTCTTCGCCCGGCGCAAGTGTGTAGCCGTGTTCCTCCAGCAGACAGCCGAGCGCTTCAGAGTCGCGCTCGTTCATCTGGCAGCCGTAGGTTCGAATGTGAAACGTCTTGAGCATGCCGTGACCGCTGACCTTTCGACGGGGAATGAACAGGAGAATATGACTGCACCCCGCGGCCGTGCAAGCGCGTGCGGAGTTCACGGGTGGCCTCTGGGGGGGCGCCAGCGCTTGGTTACGGTGAGGGCGGCGCTGCGTTTTCCGGCGTGGTCTGGTCTTCCTCAGGGGCTGGAACCGGCGGGGGACCCAGCTCTCGGTACCGCGCCACCGCCGCGGCGGTGCCCGGTTCGTCGCCCAGCCGACGGCGCAGCACGGCCAGGTTCTGCCAGGCGTGCGCATTGCCGGGGTCCATCTCTGTGGCCCGCGTCAGGCACCGCTCGCCGAACACGAAGCGGGACCGGTCCGCGTCACGCGTGGCCGTCGCGGCGCAACCCAGGTAGTACCAGTTGGCCCAGTAGGCAGGAGTCCAGCGCAGGTTGTCGAGCAACTGAGTCGGCGCGGCGGCGGCGACGAACGCGTACCGGTCGCGCTCACCCATGTCACGGCCGCAGAGCAGCCAGACACACAGCATCAGCGGCGCCGGAATGGCCGCCGCCACGACCAGCGGCCGCCAGGGCGTGACGCGCGGACCGCTTCCCGACGCGTTCGGACGTCGCAGTGCCGCCAGCATCCCGGCCAATGCGGCCAGAACCAGCGCGTAGGGCAACACGTGTATCGGAACGTCGAACAATCCGTGAACGAGCGCGACCGAGACTCCCCCCATGACGGCCGTGAACTCGGGATCGTGCACATGCCCGGCGCGGTAGCTGCGGACAGCACAGACGGCAAACGCCGCCGCGAGCAACAGCGCCAGAAGCACCCCGGCAATGCCGCCGTCTGCCAGAATCTGCAGGTACGTGCTCTCCGCATGGTGCGCGGTGTAGCCGAACGCCCCCGTATCGTAGGCGCGGGAGACGGTGCGGAAGCCCTCCGCCCCGACGCCGACGAGGGGGAAATCCCGCCAGACCCGACCGGCCTCTCGCCACACATCGATACGGCTGTCGAGTCGGCTCTCCTTGAGGGACCGCAGTTCGGTGTCGATGCGGGGCAGGTCAATGGCAGAGAAGACCAGGAGCCCCAGGCACAGCAACAGAGTGATCGCCACCCCCGCCGTCCGCGACGCGCGCCGTGACACCATGGCGGCGGAGACGACCAGCGCCACCGCCAGCAGGATAAAGGCGCCGCGCGACTGCGACGCCACGATGCCAACCACCAAAACGACCAGTGCGCTCATCCAGACCGCCGCCCATCGCCAGTGCCGATTCTGCATCTCCACCGCGGCCAGGGCGATGCAGGCGGGTGTGAGCATGGCCAACAGTCCCCCCAAGTGATTCGGGTTGATGAAACTGCCGAAGGTGGCCGCCCCCCCGACATCAAACACCCACCACAGGCGCGTTGCCGGCGCGCCGTAGCGGCTGAAGCACGCGGCGCCGGCCTGCGCCACCCCGAACGCCACGAGGAAGCCGAGCAAGCGTCGGCGGTGCGGGTGGATCAGGCAAGCGGACAGGGACGCGGCCGCGCAGACAGCCAGGAACAGGGCCAGCGTCCGCAGCGTTCCGGCGCGGTTCAGGCTCAATGAGAACCCGCCCCTCGCCGGCAGCGTCCAGCCCAGCCCCGTCGCCGTGTCAATGGCCGCGGCGGCGCGCGAGGTGATAGCGGCGCGGGTTTCGCCGGCACGGTTCAGCACCGACGCGGGAAGCGGGACAGCGGTCGCCAGCAGCCATGCGGCTGTGAGGCCGACCAACGCCAGCAGAAGGACTCCGGGCTGAGCCGGTCGCCCGCCGTAGCCGCGGCGCGCGGCGCGGAACACGCCGAGCGCCAGCCAGGCCGAAACCAGGCACAATACCGATGGACGGATGCCGCCAGCCCAGCCCGCTGCGACCAGAATCCCCGCCGCAAGTATTCCGAGGTAGACCACGTCCATCCCGTCCGCACCAAGTGTGCCAGAGTCCGGTGGTACTGCGCCAGCGCAGGGTGCGAAATGCAGGGGTACCGTCTTCCGGCCGAGCCGCGAGAGGGAACAAGCGGCTCCCCCCAATGCACCGCTTGCTCCCGCGTGCGACTCTGGCAGAGGGCCACCTTTGACGAACGCATTGCCTTCCGCTGCCGTCGCGTGCTGGTGAAGCAACTTGTGCCCTACTATATTCCAGAGATGCCGGTTCGGCGAAACAGATCGGGTACAGCCCAGGACGAATGCATGACGACACCCAGGCAGATCCGCAACGGCTTTTTCCTCACCCTCGAAGGACCGGAGGGGGTCGGGAAGTCCACGCACGTCCGGTTGGTGGCGGACCGACTGCGGCAGAGCGGGTACCAGGTCGTGCTGACCCGCGAACCCGGCGGCACTCCGCTGGGCGAGGAACTGCGGCGCCTGGTCAAACACTTTGGCGAACCTGGCGCGGTCTGCGCCGAGTCGGAACTGCTGATGTTCGGCGCCAGCCGCGCCCAGCTCATGCGGGACATCATCCTGCCGCACCTGGTCGCCGGAGGGGTGGTGATCTGCGACCGGTTCGCCGACTCCACCACCGTGTACCAGGGTTGCGCCCGGAACCTCGACGCCAGTTTCATTCGCCAGATGCACAAATTCACCATCGGGCAGCGCTGGCCCGACCTGACGATCGTGCTGGACCTCGACCCCGAGGCCGGCCTGGGCCGGGCCCGAACCCGCGGCGGCAGCGATGCCGTGCCGGACCGGATCGAGGCCGAATCGCTGCGGTTCCACACCGCCGTGCGCGACGGATTCCTGGCCCTGGCCAGGCAGAACCCCGAACGAGTCCGCATCGTGCGCACGGACGCCCCAACTGAGGACGTGCATCGGCAGATCATGGAGATCATCGACGGTGTCATTGGCCAACTTTCGTGATCGGTTCCCCGGAGTTTGCGCCAGGTTGCTGGGCGCGCGGTTGCACAACCGCGTCGGCCACGCGTACCTGCTGGCTGGCGACAGCCCGACGCTGCTCGAGGAGTTCGCCACCGCCTGGGCCCGAGTCTGCGCCTGTCTGCAACCGACCGCGGACGGGGACGCCTGCGGCCGATGCGAGCCGTGCCAGTTGTTCGACCGCAAGTGCTACCCGGAACGGTACGACCTCCGGCCACAGTCCAAGTCGCGCCAGATCCTCGTGGACGAAGTCCGGGCTTTCGAGCACCAGCTCAGCCTGGCCACGTCCCGGGACCGGCTCAAAGTGGGCGTCCTCGCCGAGGCGGACTGTATGAATGAACAGGCGCAGAACGCCTTCCTCAAGACGCTCGAAGAACCGACGCGATACACCTTGCTGCTCCTCTACTCGGCAGCACCCCGCACACTGTTGCCCACCATCCGCTCACGCTGCCAGAACGTCTCGCTGCTCGAGAATCGGAAGTCCTACGACGTCGTCATCAACGTGGGCCTGTTCCCGGTCTTGGCGCGACTGCGCCGGAACGCCGGTGCGGCCATCGCACTGGCAACGGCAAGCCGCCTGTCCGTAATCCTGGCCGGACTGCAGCAGCAGGCCGAAGCAACCGTCGGGGACGAGCACGACCAACGCTGGAACACGGTGGCCGCGGACGACAAGGCCCTGAAGAAGAAACTCGAGGAAGGCCGAACAGCCAAGGTGCAGGCAGAGTACACCCGGCTTCGCGGCGACGTGGGGGACGCCCTCCAAACCTGGTTCCTGCAGGAACAGCTCGCCGCAGGCGGCGTCGAACCCGCCGCGCTCCCGCATCCGGAACTGCTGGCCGCCGCGGAAGATCAGGGCGCCTGCCTGCGGGATCTGACGTGGGAAGAGGCCAACGAAAACGTCGCCTGGGCCAACGAACTGGTGCGCTGCCTCGACGGCCACGTCAACGAACGCCTGGCACTGGAAGCTTTCTGCCTGTCCGTGTGCCAGATCCGCAATCGCCCGGCATGACGCGCAGGCCGCGCGTCAACCGCCGGCACACGTGCCGACGCAAAACCGCTGGGCGTCGCCGCACAAACCCCTTCCCGAAGTGCCCAAATCCGCCTTTTCAAGTGGTCCCTGGAAACGAAAAAAAACGCGCGACCTCTTGACCTTTCGTCCCCCCCCACTTGTTTGCAGGTTATTCACAGGTTATCCACAATTGAAAACTGGGATGCCAGTGGCTTCGTATGTAACCGCAACACATTGATTACCAGTATGTTGCAACCTGACATCATTCTAACCTTCGCCGGACAGGCGGTGTCTGCGCCGGGAACGGACGACTTATTGACATCCCCACAAATGGCCGATTTGGGGGCACTTATGACACCAGACCGAGAGGTCGCCCGCGGGCCATGCACAGCTTGTTAACAGACCCGGGAAAGCGGCGTCGGCACGCGGTCAATCTCCGGGGTCGGGGCTGAGCGCCTCTTGCCCGCGCCGAAGGGGTGCCGGGGAATCAGGTCGTGGGGGGGGGCGGGGCGGAAGGTGCGGCGATTGAGGGATCCCGTCAACCGCCGCGGGACACGTCACAGCCCTGCGGTCCGGCAGGGCCAGGCCGTCACTCCATGGCGCCTCCGGCCCCAACGCGCCGTGAGGCCGTACGGTGCGCCCTACTTCGCGGTGTCCGGGTTTCGCGACCACCGCACGGCGTTGACGACCAGTCTCTGGAAGTTCGGGTTCTCCGTCTGCTGCTGGGCGTGCCCGAGAGCCGTGTAGACAACGCGGCCGTGCCCGTAGGGCTTGACCCAGCAGATGGGGCGCTCGAAGCCCTTGAACCACGCCGAGAGCAGAATCTCGAAGTGCCCGTAGGTCTCCATCAGATACAATTCCTCTTCCATCTGGAAGTCCTCGATCCCGTCCATGACCGGATGGTGCCGGTTCTTGACGTTGAACGTCAGCTTGGGCCAGGCCGAAGGGTGCGTCAGGAACTTGCCGCCGACCATATTGATGTAGCCAGGCGTGGCCTTGAACGAATCCGCGGCCGAATGCACGCCCACGAAGCCCTTGCCGCCAATGATGCCGCCCAACAACCCTTTCGCCTGGTCGGGGGTGAGGTCCTCGCCCGTGGTGTAGTCAACGATCACCTCGAAGGGCTTGATGCGGTCCGGGGTGAAATCCTGCCGGTCTTCGGTGATCAACACGTCAAACCCTGCTTCGGTCAGGAACTTTCGGTATATCGGCCCCATGATTTCGAACTGGTGGAACCCGGTCGTGTGCCCGCCCATTACCATGACATTGATCTTGTCGGCCATGATGAAACTCCTGTTGGCTTCTGCTCTTGCTCGCGCTCTGACTCCGGAACCTGCTCCACGGAAAAGCTACCTTTGCTGATCACCGGCGGCAAGGCGACGGCGACCGATCCAGTTGCCACAGTGCTATCCCCATCAGGGTCAACGGGGCCAGCAAATAGAGGATGACAGGGACAAAACCGGCCAAACCCAGGAAATGGAACACGGTCACCGATGTGCGGCCCTGCTGCAGTTGCGGCAGCGAATACTGCCACAGCGGGACCAAGACCCGCTCCGGCACCTGCGGATCGGTCAGGCTGAACACCACCATGAACGCCACCGACACGGCCACGGTGACGGCCAGCACCGGCCACCACCTTCGGCTCAGACAGCTCATCAGGAACACCAGGAACGGCAACGCGGGCACGAAGTGCCGAGGTCCCATGGCGGACCCGCCGAACCAGAACGCATAGCCGGCATTGAACACGAAGTACACCGCCACGATCAGCGCCGCAACGGCACAGGGCGAAGCCCACGACTCGCGGCGCCGGGCCACACGCCAAAGCACCAGCGCCAGAGCCGGTAGACTTAACATCAGGAAGGGACTGACCGGAAACATGCCCCGGTACGTTCCGAAGGTCATCCCCCACATGGCATCCGGCTGGGGTGCCGTGATCCCGAAGAACCCCTCCCGCATGCGGGCCTGGAACGCCGGGCTCGCCAGCGTCTCGTATCCAAGGCGCAGGGGATGCCCGAAACACACGGCATTGTAGAAGCACAGCGGGATCGCGGGCAGGATTCCGCCGCCAACGAACAGGGCGAAACGCACGCCGACCTCGCGCCACGCCAACCTTCGCGACTGCACAGCCCGCCCCAGGCCGAGCAGGAAGTACCCACCCAGAATGGTCGCGATCAGTCCGGTGGGGAACTCCGTCACGACCGCCACGCCCAGCAGAAGGCCGTCGAGGAACAGGTCCAACCGCCGCGCCGTCTCCGCCCCGCTTGCGGCAACCCGCGTCATTCGCGCAAACACCACGAAGAGGGCCACGGCAGCGACCATGTGCCCGTAGAACACGGTCGCGTAGGGATACGCCATGGTGCCTGCCGCCCAACCGAGAGCAAGCAAGCCGGCCATCCGCATGTCCGCGCAGTGGCGACGCAGGAACTCCGCCATGAACACGGCGAAAAACGCCGCCGCCAGGCTCACGGTCAGCGCCCGCGGCACCCACACCCGCACCAACCGCAGCAGACCTTCCAGCGCCAGACGCCCCTGCTCCCCCGACGCCGCGTCAACCAACCGTGCGATGTGCCAGGAGACAGCCGGCTCAACCCAGCGGTACACGGCAAAGGCAGGAATGGCCAGAAACGAGACACCGGGTGCCTTGTCCGAGTAGTAGTGCCCGTTGCAGTAGGATCGGTCGACCGTCTCGTTCGCCACCGGATCGATGGTGAAACTGTGCCACTCCACAATCCCCCACGTCAGCCCGATCCGGGAAACCTCGTTGACGCCCGGCTTGTGCCCAACCCCGGCGTAGAGCGCAAACGCCGCCAGAAACAGCCAGAACCGCACCGACCAGGGAAATGGACCGGCGTGCCGGGCCATCCCCGGATCCTCGGCTCGGGCCTCGTCCGTCATGGAGCTCCTCCAAGGCAATTCGCAGAGCAGTCGATGGACCACGGACAATGCACCACGGACCGCCGACTTTCAAGCCGAACACAAGACCACGCCGTAATGCGTCAGTTGCGGGTGGAGATAAGGTCGAAGTTTGACCTGGGCTGACGCCTAAAGTGGTCGGAGCGGCTC